>Ga0315907_10000010_pt1 | contig 282848 bp, 245 predicted proteins | sample LakEriMetagenome_3_FD_203525 | JGI IMG/M metagenome (GOLD analysis project Ga0315907, IMG submission 203525) | Freshwater fungal communities from buoy surface, Lake Erie, Ohio, United States - Buoy 12 MA123 | ecosystem: Environmental > Aquatic > Freshwater > Lake > Lake biofilm | place: USA...
CTCGGCTTGCTTCAGGATTGCCATGATCTGGCTGTCGGTAAACCTTGATTGTTTCATTGCAGAACTCTCTTCCTCTATGGTTGAAAATTCTACTTCCGATCCCGTTTATTTGCAGGGGGTATTACCGTCTGGCTCTAAATCCAAAGCGCAGTTTGCCAACGATGCAAGCGTGCGATCAGTCAGCGTGAACCCCCTTGGCAGTTGACCATAACTCTCCGCGCTGTTCTCCTCGATTGCAACAAATAGCACCTTGAAAAAGTCTGCGAGCGACGGGCGAGTGGCTACTGTAGAGGCGGCTGTCAACGGATCAGTGGCTACAAGGACAGCTTTTTCCGCGTCGAGGGCGAGTGCCAGTACGAACTCATTCAAAGAGGGCCAGTATTTCAGATCAAATTGCCTATTAAGGATACTCAGTTCATGTTCAACATAGAACTTGAACAAATAGTTATCCTGTGCCGCTGACGCAATCACTTCGCAGATACTGTGGTGGGTGTCACTGCTAAAACCTGACGTATTGTGAAGATAGGAACGCTGCTCCAACAGCGTTCCTAATTCGGTCGCTTTTCTAGCGATTCGCTGATTGACATTGGCAAGATCTCTGGCCGCGGTGCGTGCCTCCTTCATCTTCTCTGGGTTCCAGAATGCAGCGGTGCTGAGCACTAAACCGAGAAAGACCTGGAGCGCTGGAGGATGCTCGTGCAGCTTCTTATATATTTCTACATATGCATCGCGCAGTTCGACAGTATGTTTCAGTAGTCGGTCTATAACTACGTTTTCGCTTCGCAGGATATCCTGCTGAATGTTGTAACGTTTTACGTCATGCAGAAGGTTTTCGCAGATGCACTGAGCATTTATTGGTTGCAATGAGCTCATGCTCGCTCCTTGAGTTAATTAATAGCTCTCAGCTTACAAAACTAGAACGAGTTTGTCGGTACCCAGGATATTCAGAATCAAAAGTCTCTGAGGTACCAGCGTTACCCAATTGATAACGAACATTTGGCAGTAATTGCAAACGACTAATGCATTCCGCCCCATGGTTCAAATACATCCGCAAAGGTCGATAATTCGGCCGGAGTTGCCGCTCAAGACTCCGACAGAATCAATCCGGTCAAGACTGAAAGCAGTCTTTTAGTTATTAAGCACAGCGATCAAACGTTCTGCTGCTCAAATTCACATAAATATAAGCCCCCACATGCAATGGGGGCTTAGCTAAATTCAAATTTGAACTAGCCATGTAAGGTACATTGAGTTACCTTCATTAAATCTTTAAAAGTGTTGAACAGTTGGGGGAAATATAGTGTCAGCTTTGCATATCGTAGGACATCTAACTGGCAGATTCATCTTCGTTATAGATTAAATGTTTACCGCCCAATTATGCCTCGAACTTTGACCGACCGCAGCGCAACCGCAACAATCAAAGGCTACTTCTACCAGTTCGACCAGACGATCCTGCGATTGCTAGAGGCGACCGAGCACGGGAGCGTCACGGTCGAGGGGGTAGAAGATATAGATCTCGACGATGGTGATGAGAGCGTCTTCGTTCAATGCAAATACTACGAAGGTACCGAGTACAACCACTCGGTGATCAAGGATGCGGTCATTCACATGCTGCGGCATTTCCATGCCGCAGGGTGCCCCAGCGAACGGGCGTTCAGGTATAGGCTGTACGGCCACTACCGCGGCGGTCAGTACAAGCTCAAGCTCCCACTGACGGACGAATTCCTAAAAGAGAATTTCCTAACCTACACGAAGGAAAAGCAGGTCCACAAGGTACACGAGGAACTGAAGATAGCCGATGCGCAGCTTGCTGACTTTCGTGGCTTGCTGGATATCGATGTGAATGCGCTGTCCTATGCCGATCAACAGGCCAAGGTATTCAAGCTTCTGGCGTCTGAGCTCCCTGAGTGCACCCTAGATGACGCCTTGATATTCTTCTACCCTTTGGCGATCAACGTTATTCAGGGCTTGGCCATCGATGCGGATAAGGTCAAGAGAAGAATCACCAAAGATCAGTTCTTGAACGCTATCAACCGCAAAGATGTGGTCTTCAACGTATGGCTACGCGAGCATCTCGGCCGCGAATACTTCGCTCGGATGATCCGCCGCAAGTACTTCTACTTCGGAAGGACAAAGATGCCCAAGGCGACGAGGTTCTTCGTCATTGACATGACCAATGAGTACGAGATGGGACATGCAACGCGCATGCTAGTTCGAATAGGTCAGTTTTTCTCGCACAAAGAACTACAGCGAACGCCCGCGGAGGACCGGTTCTGCCCCTATGTGCTGCTGCGAGGCGTGACGGCTGATCAATTAATTGAGCTTAAAACCAGCTTATGGGCGCAGGGTGTGATCTTCAACGATGGTTACCCCTTTCAAGGCGCCGAGTTCTCGCCCACCATGTTGGCGACTGATCCGACTAAGGAAAAGCTTTGGACAATTAAGTTCGTTCCCAGTGATCAACAACTCGCGCCGACTATAGCCGCCTGCACCAGATCGGTCATCGAGGTCTACGACTTTTACAAGGACTCGCCGCTTGACGGCACTCTCGTGCCAAAAGCCTGCAGGGTCCATTCGATTAAGAGTAACAGTGCCTATCTGCTTCAGGAGGTGATACTGGCATGAGCGATTCTGAAGACATTAAGGCCGAAGTGATAGCCGTCTTCCCGGACAAGGTGAAGATCTCGGTAGGAAACATCGCCGCTTTTGCCAATGACAAAAGCCTAAAGGTGGGCTCATACCTGCGAATCACCGATAGCGAGGACTGTGCACTGATCGCCATAATCGAGAACTTCTGCATTGAGGTGAACGACAAAGCCGAGCGCCGCCACATTATCGAAGCGCTCCCGCTGGGAATCATAGCTAACGGTAGGTTCATCCGCGGCGGCGACACGCTCACCATCCCACCAACAGGCGTGACACCGGCGACGGATAATGACATCAAAAAGATCTTCGAGGAGTCCGTGGAGCCAGCCAGGAAGTTCGCCTTCGGCACCCTGGTATCGAACGAGAAGATCATTGTGCCGGTGGATGGGGATCGATTCTTCAACAAGCATTTAGCCGTGGTGGGCTCCACCGGCGCGGGCAAATCCCATACGATCGCCAAGATCATCCAAACGGCGGTGAGCGCGAAAGATGGACAGTACGCGCTCAACAACTCGCACGTCGTCATCTTTGACATTCATTCTGAGTACCGGACAGCGTTCCCCGATGCGAATTTCCTCGACGCAAGCACGCTGACCTTACCCTACTGGCTGCTCAACAGCGAGGAGTTGGAGGAAGTGTTGCTGGATACGGGCGAGCGAGATAACTACAACCAGTCGGCCGTCTTCCGCCAACTAGTCACAGAGAACAAGAAGCGCCACAACCGGGGCGCGAAGAATGTCTTCTATGACAGCCCGCTGAAATTCAACATCCATGAGGTGTTGAACGCGCTGTACAACATCAAGAACGAGACCGTGAACTCGAAGAACGAGGCACGGTACATGGTGGTCGACAGCAGCTATGCGCTTCTGTCCGAGGGCAAGACCGACGGTACTCAAGGCCTGCTACTTTCCGCTGATAAGAGGCTTGATCTGTACTTTTCCAAGCGGCTCGAATTCCATTCGACGAAGGCTCAGAGCATCACCACAGGCAGCTACGCCGACAAGTCACTGGACAAGTTCTTCGCTCGGTTTGAGGCCAAGGTGGAGCAGGACCGCCTGCAATTCCTATTCGGCCCGTCCGCGGACACGGCCACGCTTGAAGGAACTCTGAAGAGCCTAATTGGTTACGGCGATAAAAAGTCCAACGTCACGATCATCGACTTGAGCGGTGTGCCCTTCGAGGTCCTCAGCATCACGGTGTCTTTGATTTCGCGGATTTTGTTCGAGTACGGCTACCACTATAAGGTAATGCGGACTGCGGCGAATAATAAGATCAACACCGACGCGCCGCTACTGCTCGTGTACGAGGAGGCTCACAAGTACGTGCCAAACAGCGAACTTGCACGCTTTCGTGCGTCAAAGTTTTCGATCGAGCGCATCGCCAAGGAAGGGCGCAAGTACGGCGTTACCCTGCTCTTGTCGAGTCAGCGGCCATCAGAGATTTCCGAAACGATCTTCTCCCAGTGTAGCAACTTCCTGGCGATGCGACTGACCAATCCTAGTGATCAAAGCTACGTAGCACGCTTGCTGCCTGACACGCTCGGCAACTTGTGCGACAAGCTGCCGACATTGGGCGCAGGCGAGGCTCTGTTGATCGGCGATTCTGTAGTGATGCCGTCGTTGGTCAAGATACAGCGCTGTGATCCATCGCCTTCATCTATTGATATACCGTACTTCCAACTTTGGAAGGAAGCGTGGAAGGAGCTCAACTTCGAGGAACTCAAGAAGACCTGGCTCAAGGAGTGAGATAGATTACCTATGGGAAGGGTCAGCTTTTTCCCGCCGCTCAAGGGTCATTGAAATAAAATAGCCGAATCGTCCTATCCGGTCGAAAATCAGCTTAAGTGAACTTTTGACTGGTAGATGAAACATCTGCGTTCTTGACGAAGGCGAACTCCGGAACTGAGGTAGTAGTCGATTATGGGATGGATATTTGGAATCGAATTGTGAGCAAACTAATAGGTGGCTAATAATGATGGCTTTTCACCACTTCACTACTGGATTCCATCGAATCAAAGAAAACTTCCACACGGCGAGGATCGAGCAGAAGAAGGTCCGGAGACTCGGGCTAGGCAAGCGCAATTGCAAAGAGAGCCCAAGGCCCAACAAAACTCTCAAGCAGACATTCCCGCCTCTGGCGGGAATGTTGTTTAGCTTTGCGTTAGACTTTTTTAGTTTCAATTACAGATATGCCAACGATCACCAACTCTAGACTTCCGAAGCCATCAGGCTGGGATGAATTTGAAGATATCTGCCTTAGCTCATTCAAACTGAGGTGGTGAAGCCCCAATCTCACGAGACATGGTCGGCAAGGTCAGAAGCAGCAAGGGGTAGATATTTATGGCCCTGATAACCTTCAAAGGCCTATTGGCATTCAATGTAAGAACACTATCAGCAGCATCACAGAGAGCATTGTGGACGCTGAGATATTGAATGCTGAGGAATTCAATCCTCCCCTAGCTTCACTCTACATCGCAACAACCGCCGACAGCGACGTCACACTGCAAGCCTACGTTAGATCGATATCGGAAGATCGCCATCGCAACAATAAATTCACTGTCGATATCGTTTTTTGGAGTGCCATAGTGCACGATTTATCCATAGACCAGAAAGAAGTCGCCAAACATTACCCACATTTTTTCAGCCTAGGGGAATCATTAAAGCCAATCACTACTCAACGAGATCGCGATATTGAAGCAATCAATAGATTACTAAGATTTATAGACATCGACGCCACGCACGATTTTTTAGGTTATGCCCCAAAATATATCAAAATGAAATTCATGGAGCACATCGACTGCTTCACCCCAGTAATACAAGCGCCACTCTTCCATATTTACGATAACAATTTGAAAGCTACCTTGTTTAATTGGCTTAATAAGTGGATAGAGTTGGGATGCCTTATCAGAAACGCACCTTACAACTATATGCCTCACAATGACACCCTCAGCTTCAACATGCCTGGTGATTTTTGCCAAAGCAAAGAAGATAATGACAAATTCGAATGCATTGACAAAGCAATAGGAGAGTTTTTCCCATTACAAACCGATTTCTGCGACTATATTAAACAGAATTATTTCGAAATAAACTTAGTTAGCACAAGTTTGGTAGCTCGAAAGTTTCATGCATGAATCTAACAGTTCCGTCGAGCGGAACGTCCCTCACGTCAAACATAGACCTCATTGCAGCGACATCGAACTGATCAAAATTTGGCGTATATAGCGCTATGGAGTGTGTTTTGGAGAAGTCACTATCTCGTCGTGATTTTATTCGATGGGCAGTGTCAAGTCTCATCCTAGCTCCAGCCTCAGCCGCTCCCATTCCGTCTGCAATTGCTCGATGGAACGATGCTACAGTTGCTGATCAATGCGACCTCCTGTTCGGGGATCATCTCCCCTATGGCACTAAGAAGGTGGTTTCGGAAGCAACATCGAACGTCTACACCGCCATTTTTGAAACGGAAGTTCGAGAGGAGGGGCATCTTCCTTACATACGTCGGTGGTTCTGCCTCGCCTGTGAAATAAATCCAGGGAAGTTCGCGGTGCAAACTTCCGATAGTATTCTGACCGAGTCAACAAGATTCCACCCGGTAGAAGTATCGGTGTCGATCTTGGATACGGGTGAGGTTGAAGTCCTCCAACAAGGATTGCGCTGGAGCACCACAGAGAGATGGCGCCGTCAAGGTGATATATGGCAACTTTCCAAAAGCATGTCTGCTGGAGTAAGCGGCGGCACGCTCTACCTTGAAGAGTACGACCAATTTCGCCAAGAATTGGTCGCGTCTCACGGACGCATCGAGGACGACCATTTTCTCTCCATTGAGCGCCGAACCATATCCAAGATATTTGCTTTGGGCGAGTATACGCGAAGCTCCTTGGCTTAATCCCCAAATCCCAGTATTACCAAGAAGCGACAGTATGGAGTATGTTCAGCAAATAAAAACTCTATGGCATAGCCGAGCGGTCAAGCGGACGCCAGTAAAGCCCATGGGCTTTGTTGGTGCCCTCTACTTGTCGCGCTCGGTCGCGTCGCTAAACACAATCTCATAATCATGGACAATAGGATTGGAAGCTTCCAATCTTTTGTTAGGTTGACCGCATAATGGGCAAGAGCCAACAAGGCTAGCCAAACGAATTTCCGCTTACAGTCATAAGCAGATAGTTTTATGAGGATTCAAAAATCCTGCTTCGGCCAAGAAAAAAGCAATTTCATGTGTGACAAATGCAAGGGTGCCAAATATAGATCAATACTCCGAAATCGCTTGTGACAAAAATTTTGTCTCAGAATTTGTCACAAGCTTGTCACAGCCGCTTGATCAAGGCTAATGATTCCGGAGCAAATTTCTAAATTAATAGCCTTGGCAAATACTCTCAGGAGAAAATCAATTAGTCCAAAAATAAAATGGACCTAGCACCTCACAGCGCTAAGTCCTTATTTTATTTGGGGCGATGTATGGGGCTCGAACCCACGACCCATGGAATCACAATCCATTGCTCTACCAACTGAGCTAACACCGCCACCGTAAACCGGTACTTAATTCTTGGCCTGCCCGGAGGGGTTCGAACCCCCGACCCTCGGCTTAGAAGGCCGATGCTCTATCCAACTGAGCTACGGGCAGAATTTGCATTGTAACTCGAACACACGAGTGGGATTAAATACCCCAATTGGACAAGGACAGAACATCCTTTAAATTCGGTGGTCGGGGCAGAAGGATTCGAACCCTCGACCCTCTGGTCCCAAACCAGATGCGCTACCAGACTGCGCTATGCCCCGACAAAGAAGCGGAATTTTAATTCGAATCAGCCCCGCCGTCAAGAACTGGATGCAATCAATTGGTGGTTTGCAAACACATTTTCGCCTGCTTCATCGACTCGCCATCACTGCGAGCCTGCGGTCGGGTACAACTCCGCCAAGCAATCAAAAAACCCTGGGACAAGCCCAGGGTTCTCTTGACGTGCATGGCTTTGAATAATCAAGGGTTCATCTGATCTGGTGTAAGGAAACCAATGACCGGCTCAGCAATCGTCGCAATCGAAGCGGGATCACTTGCTAAAGCAATTAGATCGCCACCGCCAAGATTACCTGATGCATCAGCATCGGGAATCGGACTTGGCTCAGTCACCAACGCTTCAGTCATTGGAATATCTCCCAATAGAAGCATTGAGGGGTCTCCAAGATCAGCATCACCATCGGTGCCAAATGTCATGTCCAACACGGTCAACGATGCAACAGGTGTTGTGCCATCAACCACACCCAGACTTCCACCCACAATACCGTTAACGTCAGACACACCTGTCAAATTGGTTAGCAACAGAGAGCCACCGTCATCTCCAAGGCTGTAGTCAAAACCAAGTGGCAAGGGCAAGGGCGAATCTTGAGTATCCGCATTGTCCGCCAAACCATCACCGTCAACATCCGTACCGGCCTGGTCTTCATCCGACACACCGTTGTTGTCATCGTCAGTGTCAATATCATCACTCAGACCATCGCCATCTGAATCGCTTTCAGTAGAGCCAACCAAGGTACCGTCTTCACTGACCGCATTTTCATCGTAAGCACCATCGTTGTCGTCATCGGTGTCAAAGCGGTTGGCAATACCATCGCCATCATCATCAGAATCCGGGCGCTGCAAGGCCAAACTGTTGCGTTCATCATCAATACCGTCATTGGTATCGTCAGTGTCGTCTGCATCCAGCAGGTAATCACCATCGCGGTTGTTTTGTGTTTCACCCAATTCAGATTCGCGGTTGTTATCCACACCGTTGTTATTGCGATCGGTATCAACAACCACGCTACCATCCGGGCGCGTCAAACGATCGGCCAACTCATCGTTGTCGTCGTTGTTGTCCATGTCGTCCTTGGCTCCATCACCGTCTGCATCGTCCAGGGTGCCATTGTCATACACACCATCATTGTTATCGTCTGTGTCAACCGCATCTTCAACGCCGTCATCGTCAAAGTCGGTGTCTGGCGTGTCTTGATCAGGCGCACCGTTGTTGTCGAAGTCGCTGTCTTCCGCATCGGGAATACCATCGCCATCGAAGTCGCCAGCAGTACCTGCATCCAGGCGAATACCATCGCTGGATACGTCGTCATCGTACTTACCGTCGTTGTCATCATCGCTGTCAAAACGGTCAGCAATACCATCACCATCCCGGTCACCCGACGCCTCATTGGCGGGTGTGGCTGGATTGTCACTGGTAATCAATGCACTGTTGGCGTCGTCATTGATACCGTCGTTCTCAATATCCTCATCCTGTGAATCAGGCAGCAAATCGCCATCCTGATTGGGGCGTGCAACACCATCTGCATCTGTGGCGCGCTGGTCTTCATCACTCACGCCGTTGTTGTCGTCGTCGGAATCCAGATCGTCCTTGATGCCATCACCGTCTGCATCACCTTCTCTGGCAGCTCGCAAAGTTTTCCCGTCATCTGAAACGTCTTTGTCGTAGCGACCATCGTTGTCATCGTCGGTGTCAAACTGATTGGCAATTCCGTCTTGGTCAACGTCATCGCTTGATTTCTTGATTGCAAGGAAATTGGCCCGGTCGTTGATACCATCATTTTCGTTGTCGGTATCACGGCCCGCATTTTCGGGTGCATCAGCAGGCTTGGTGGGGTCACCACTCTGCAAGTAATCACCATCGGTGTTACCAGCCGTTTCAACGCCCAATTCAACTTCATTGGTGCCATCCACCACACCGTTGTTGTTGAAATCTGTGTCGTCGGTATCGGCAATACCATCGTTGTCCGCATCGGTGTCGGCTTGATCTCTCACACCGTCATTGTCGGCGTCATCAATGCTGCCGTTGTCGTAAATACCGTTGTTGTCATCGTCCAGGTCACGGTCGTTGGTCAGGCCATCGCCGTCGTCGTCGGCACCACCGCGCACATTGTCATCAATGCCGTTATTGTCTTTGTCGGAATCCTCGGCATCGGGCATACCGTCACCATCTGCATCACCAGGTTTCGCATCACGCAGAGTCAAGCCATCATCGGAAACATCATCGTCATAAAAACCATCATTTTGATCGTCGGTGTCAAATACGTTGGCAATACCATCACCATCTGCATCGCCACTGGCCGTAATTGCAGCAGCATTTTGCGAATCGTTCAGGCCATCGTTGTCGGAATCCTCATCCACATCGTCAGCCAACTGATCACGGTCTTCATTCGGTTTTAATGCGCCGTTGTCATCGCGCAAATTTTGTTCATCATCAGAAATACCGTTGTTGTCATCGTCGGTATCAACATCATCAAGGAGGCCGTCACCATCCTTGTCGTTGGTGCGGGCTGAATTCAGGTTTTTTCCATCCGAAGATACATCTGAATCGTACCGACCATCATTGTTGTCATCGGTATCGAACTCGTCAGCCAAACCGTCTTTGTCGGTGTCTGCGCTGGCACCACGTGCCAAGGCTGTTTGATTGGCCTCATCGTTCACACCATCGTTTTGATCATCAGAATCAAATGTATCGGCCAAGCTATCGCCATCCGCATTCGGACCGACAGACTCAATATTGTCTGCAACGCCATTGTTGTTACGGTCTGTGTCCGCAACATCCAGAACACCGTCACCATCATCATCTTGGTCTACGGAATCAACACGCCCATCCCCATCCGCATCATTGGTCGTGCCGTTGTCATAAACGCCGTCATTGTTGGAATCACGATCATCATTGGCGCGCAATACGTCACCATCGGGGTTGTCGGTGGCCCGGCCCAGTGGGTCCTCACGCTGATCGTTTACACCGTTGTTGTTGTCATCGGTGTCCAAATCATCGGGAGACGCATCACCGTCCATGTTTTCGTCGCTGACTTCACCAATCGGCCCTTGGTCTTCATCGGAAATACCGTTGTTGTCATCGTCAGCATCTTCATCGTCCTTAATACCGTCACCATCGAAATCGTCAGCTCGCGCTGCGTTCAATGTTTTGCCATCCCGAGAAAATGTGGGGTCGTACAGGCCATCACCATTGGCGTCTGTGTCTTCATCATTCGGCACACCGTCACCATCGAGGTCAGCTTCACTGGGTGTAGTTCGTCCACCAGCGGCAACCGCAGTGTCGTCACTTTCACCTGCCAATGCAACACCTACGCCAACAACTCCTGCAGAAGCAGCCAACAAACCACCGCCACCCAAACCGGCAGCAGCGCCAAACAGGCCACTGGTGGTTGTAGTTTCAGCGCCAGCAACCGCAGCACCAGCCTCTGCTTCCGATACCACTACAGCGTCACTCGCTGTAGTCGCTTCAGCTTGAACCAGTTCGATCTTCTCGCTTAATGCCACCATTTTCAGTTCATTGCCAACCACACGCATTTCAACCGCATCGCCGAATGCAAGCGTCGCAACGGTGGCCTGACCTGTTAGGCCAAGCTGCGCAACCTTAATAGCCTGAGAGCCATTGTTCATCACAATATCGCCTGCCTTTAAAACCTGCCCAGGCGGGTATTGGCTAATTTCTCCGTTGCGATTCACCACCAGCGACTTGGCTGGGGCAACAGAAGGGGAGGAAGAAGAAGGATGAATCACATGAACCTCGAGTCTTGTACGTTTGTAATAATTCTTATACCGACAAGAATTAGGCTCGGATTCATGGCTACAGCTTTAATCTCTAACTAAAGCTAGTAGACAGAGATTTAACTACGACAAAATTACTATAAAAAATTTCGCTTTAATGAATATTTGTCACTTTTATCAGGTAGGTCGGTAATTCATTTCACTGCGAACTCACTGAAGGTAGTGCATCCAATATTTGATCTACCAAACGGTCAGCAATATGCCTATCCGCGGTTTCAACCATCACGCGCAGCACCGGTTCAGTACCGGAAGGACGAATCAACAAACGGCCCTGGCTGCCAAGCTCAGCTTTCACAGCCTCACACACACCCTGCACCTTCACATCATTGGCCCAATCGTATCCCACAGGCAAACGAGCGTTTTTAAGCACCTGCGGCAGCATCGCCACAGGCTTCAAAATATCGGCAAGGGGCATCCCCAAATTGCGCACCGCACGCAGCACTTGCAAGGCGCTTACAATGCCATCGCCCGTGGAATGGCGATCAAGAACCAACAAGTGCCCTGAACTTTCGCCACCCAACTGCCAGCCCTTGGCCTGCAGTTTTTCAAACACATAACGATCACCCACCTTGGCGCGCTCAAAACCTACATTCAACGTCTTCAAGGCCAGTTCAAGCCCAAGGTTACTCATCAAAGTACCTACCACACCATCTACCTTGCCCTGCATGTGCAAGCGCTCGGCCACTAGGGCAAACAACAACTCATCGCCGTTGTAAATTCTGCCACTGCCATCTACGCAAATAAGCCTGTCGGCATCGCCATCCAGTGCAAAACCGTAATCGGCCTTGTGTTCATACACGGCCCTGGCAACAAAGTCGGGGTAAGTAGCACCCACGCCGCGGTTAATGTTCAAGCCATCAGGTTGATCAGCAAGCACCACCACATCGGCCCCCAGTTCACGGAACACAGCAGGTGCTATTTGATAAGCAGCGCCGTTGGCACAATCCACTACAATTTTTAAGCCACGCAAGTGTTTATCGCGGGGAAACGTTCCCTTGCAAAACTCAATATAGCGGCCTGCCGCGTCGTTCAGGCGCTTGGCTTTGCCCAATTCTTCAGACGACTTGCAAGGCGCATTCAACGCCAGCTGGGCTTCAATTTCCATTTCCCATGCATCGGGCAGTTTTGTACCCTCACCTGAAAAAAACTTGATGCCATTGTCCTGGTATGGGTTGTGCGACGCACTGATCACCACACCTGCCGACATGCTCAAAGCGCGTGCCAAATAAGCCACGCCAGCTGTAGGCATGGGGCCAACCATGACTACATCAACACCCACGGAGGTAAAACCCGCTTCAAGACAGCTTTCCAGCAAATAGCCACTTACGCGGGTGTCTTTGCCAATCAAAACCCTTGGGCGCCTTCCATCGCCTTCGTATTTGGCCAAAACCGTTCCCGCGGCTTGTCCCAAACGCAACACAAAATCGGGAACCATTGGGTTTTGCCCCACTGTGCCGCGAATGCCATCAGTACCGAAATATTGTCTGCTCATTGATATCTGCAATAAGTGAATGTTTTGTTAACTTGATTTTACGGGAACCGTGGTGCGCCCAAGGTAATCAATCCCGCTTAATTTACAAAAGCTTTCGAGATACGCGGGGTTGTCAATGCCATACACACCCAAATTCGAACCGGGAGTGAACAAGGCATTAACGCGCTCATTGGACCTTTGTTGCAACCAGCCAAAAGTTTTTTGTCGCCGCGCATCCATGCCGGGGTGCCAGTGTAGAGTCTCGCAATCCTCACCTTGCTGTTTATACAGGTGATACAAGGGAATCAGATTGTGCCTGGGGTGAAATACCTGGTAACCCTTTGCATGCGCTCGCAGGGAAAGGCTTTGCTCCTCTCCCCGGAAGTACAGGTAGGGGTCGTAAGGTACCTGCTGAATCAATTCGCCGGTGGTGAACAAAAACCCCGCAGCCACATGAAATCCCGGAAGGTGTGTAATTTCAGGCTGCGCAGCCTGTTTACGAACCACCCTAAAGAGCAGCACAGCCCGGTCAGCGCTCAACTCGCAGCCGGGGTCGCGCTCTATAAAAAACACCTCGTCCGATTTCAAAGGTTCGTCTGCCACCGCCCTACCCTGTTCGTCAAACCTGAAACCTGGAGGGTAAGTGCTTATCAAGGGCTTGGGGTGCGTGCTTGTTAATTGTTGTATTTGTTGAATCAGCAGCTCATCCCAACCCTGATCAAACAGGGTATGGGAATCAATTTGAAGCAAATAGTCCTGATCATCGTAAAGCGAAAACGCGATAGACCGCGCCCAGCTGACCCCACGAGAATCCACAGGCGACACGCCCACATAAGAGATATTCTTGCGCGCCGGAAACTGACTTAACCAGGCCGGGTTTAATTGCTCGGACTGATCAACCAATCCCACATGTATTCGCTGCGGGTATGTGGCTTTTGCAAAAAGCTGATGAATGGTCAAATACAGGTGAGGTTCGCAGTACGCTGCAACGCTCACAAAAATCGAGGGAAACTTAAATGCGCCAGTGACCCGCATTATTGGCTCAAAGCGAAGGTCACTTTCAAAGCTTCCACAGTTTCACGCACATCGTGAACACGCAAAACAGCGGCACCTTGTTGCGCAGCATAAGTGGCAGCTGCAACTGAACCCGCTGTTCGCAAGGCAGGGTCGGCTTGCCCTGTTAATTCAGCGATCATGCGCTTTCGTGAAACACCCACCAAAACCCCGGCACCCAAGGTAGAAAACAAGGAAGTCGCTTTCAACAAATCAATATTGTGCTGCAGCGTTTTGCCAAAACCAAAACCTGGATCGATCAGAATGCGGCTTGCCTGCACTCCCAACTGCTCAAGCGCCACCAGGCGTTGATTCAAAAAAGCCTCTACATCGCTGACCACATTGCTGTACTGCGGCGCATTTTGCATGGTGCGTGGCTCGCCTTGCATGTGCATCACCACCGCACCAGCGTTCGATTGTGCAAGCACTTGTTCTGCACCCGCATCACGAAAACCGTTCACATCGTTCAAAATGTCCACACCCAAATCAACTGCACGAGCCATGACATCGACCTTCATGGTGTCGATGGACACGGGCACATTCCAGCTGATTAATTCTTTGAGTACCTCAGCAACGCGCGCCCATTCTTCTTCAGCAGTAACGCCCTGAGAACCGGGGCGGGTAGACTCCCCTCCAATGTCCAGAATTTGCGCGCCCTGCTCTACCAGCTTGCGGGCATGCTCAATGGCCAGGCTGGTTTGGTTGTATCGGCCACCATCAGAAAATGAATCGGGCGTTACATTCACAATACCCATAATCAAAGGTTTGCCGTGGGTGTAGGTAAGTTCGAAACGACCTGCTTTCCAAATGCGAACCATGTGTTGCCTTGTGAGTTGCTGTTCATACTATTTTACGGCAAAGCTTGATGGCCGCTTGCCTGGCTTGCTCAGGTGCATACCCTCTAGCGCCAGAAAACCTGAATACCCCCTTGTTGCTGATTAACCGCCCTAAGCGCACCCGCTAAACAGCGGGCGGGCTGCGCTTTCGGCCTTGCCGAACGGACGGTGAATTCAACACCAAGGGCAGGTTTTCTTGATCGGCGCTGCGAGGGTATTGCAACCTGAGCGCGCTGGCTCCAGCTCCGGCGTAGGCGATGGCGCAAACGAGGCTTGGGTGATGGATCAGCTTGCCGGCTTTGCAAGGCTTCCCGGCGGCTTCGCAGCGCGGGGCGGTTCCACCGGGAACCGATGCGAAGACGCATAAGCGTTTCGCATGCCCCAAGCCAGAAGCATCAAGCCGGATTAGAAGCATTGCTGAGGCATGCTGACTTGGCACCCAAGGCTCGTAAAGCACCATTGCAAACTCGATAAGCCGTGCCGACTCAGCACCCAAGCCTCAACCAAAACGCCACCGCGCCGCAAGAAGCCCATAAAAAAAGCCGCTGGTCGCAAAACCAACGGCTTTCTGTTTAACAAACCCGGCAGCGTTTAATCTGCTTTCACGCTCATCGCAGCAGGCGCAGGCTGGGGCGAAGGCGCTACCTTCTCACCACTACCGCCACTGGAGCTCGGGCTTCCACCGGTGGGTGGTGTGCTGCCCCCAGTTGAAGGTGGCCGTGGATCCTTGCCGTCCATGATGTCATTGATTTGATCGGCATCAATCGTTTCCCACTCCAACAAAGCCTTGGCCATGGTGTGAACCTTGTCACGATTCTGGTCCAGAATATCCCAAGCCACTTTGTACTGCTCGTCAATAATTTTGCGAATTTCAGAGTCCACTTTCTGCATGGTCTGTTCTGACATCGACGTGGTCTTGGTCACTGAACGGCCCAAGAATACCTCACCTTCGTTCTCGGCATACACCATGGGTCCGAGGGCTTCAGTCATGCCGTAACGAGTCACCATGTCGCGGGCAATCGCAGTTGCACGCTCAAAGTCATTCGATGCGCCAGTGGTCATCTGGTTCATGAAAATTTCTTCCGCAATACGACCACCAAACAACACCGCGATGGTACACAGCATGCGTTCCTTGTCCATGCTGTATCTGTCACCCTCAGGCAGCTGCATGGTTACACCCAAAGCACGGCCACGGGGAATGATGGTTACTTTGTGAACAGGATCAGTTTTTGTCATCAACTTGGCAACCACCGCGTGTCCCGACTCATGGTACGCCGTGTTTCGGCGTTCCTCTTCGGGCATTACCATACTGCGGCGCTCGGCACCCATGATGATCTTGTCTTTGGCTTTTTCGAAATCGTTCATTTCAACCACACGGCCATTGCGGCGCGCGGCAAACAAAGCGGCTTCGTTCACAAGGTTAGCCAGGTCGGCACCGGAAAAACCGGGGCAACCTCGGGCCAGCACAGATGCATCCACGTCTGGTGACATTGGAATTTTTCGCATGTGTACTTTCAAGATTTGTTCACGACCGCGTATATCCGGCAAACCAACAACCACCTGTCGATCAAAACGGCCAGGACGCAGCAATGCTGGATCAAGCACATCAGGCCGGTTTGTGGCCGCGATAACAATAATCGCCTGGTCGGTTGAAAAACCGTCCATTTCAACCAGCATCTGGTTTAGGGTTTGTTCGCGTTCGTCGTTGCCACCGCCCAAACCTGCACCGCGCTGGCGGCCCACAGCATCAATTTCGTCGATGAAAATAATGCAAGGCGCCTGCTTTTTGGCCTGCTCGAACATATCGCGAACACGGGCAGCACCCACACCAACAAACATTTCAACGAAATCGGAACCGGAAATTGCGAAGAACGGCACCTTGGCTTCACCCGCAATCGCCTTGGCCAGCAGGGTTTTACCCGTACCGGGGGAACCCACCATCAACACACCACGGGGAATTCGGCCGCCCAACTTCTGGAATCTTGAGGGATCTTTCAGGAAATCGACCATTTCCTGTACGTCTTCCTTGGCTTCATCACACCCGGCCACATCTGCAAAGGTAACGGGGTTGGTGTTTTCGTCCAACAGTTTGGCCTTGCTTTTGCCAAAGCTGAACGCACCACCTTTGCCGCCGCCCTGCATTTGGCGCATGAAGAAAATCCATACACCGATCAACAGGATCATTGGGAACCAACTGACGAACAGAGTCATCAAGAAAGAAGGCTCTTCTTCCGGCTTGGCACGCACCTGCACGCCGTACTTCAGCAGATCACCCACCATCCAGATGTCGCCTGGGGAATAAACCACACGCTCCCGGTCATCTGTGGTCAAAGCGCGAACTATACGCCCTTCGACAACCACGCTTTTGATGCGCCCGTTTTGCGCATCTTGCATGAACTCGGAATAGGTCATTTCATTAGAGCGAACCTGTTGCCCTTCAAACTGTCGAAACACAGTAAAGAGCACCAGCGCTACAACCAACCAGACTGCTGCTTTGGAAAACGAATTATTCAATGCCACTTCTCCTCGAGGACTCTGCCGCTACTCTAAGAAAATAGGGGCAGGTTGTCCATTTTAAACCCAAGCGAATGAAATACGCCATCACACTATTTCATGAGGTGCATTAACAATCGCAATCGCTTGGGTCATGATGCTGCAAAATACCTATTTAAGACCCTTGCAAAGCAAAAAGGTTTCACGAGACCGGTCTCGGGAGGCCTTTGGCTTGCGGGGCGATACGCTTTTAAACACCTGCTTCATCTGGTGCACAATATTGCTGTAAGAAGACCCGTGAAAAATCTTCACAATCAGAGCCCCATTGGGTTTCAAGTGATTCAATGCAAAATCGATCGCCAATTCACACACATGCTCAATTCGGGCTGAATCCGCCGCAGCTACCCCTGAAAGATTGGGCGCCATGTCAGAAACCACCAAATCCAGCTTTTCTCCGCCCAGTCGTTGATTCAGGTCCTCAAGCACAGCTTCGTCGCGAAAATCCCCTTGAATGAATTCAACACCCGCAATAGGTTCCATTGGAAGCAGATCCAGTGCGATAATACGGCCATTGATGACACCACCGGGCCCAACCAAGGCCTCTCGAAGCACTTGCGACCAACTTCCAGGCGCACTGCCCAGGTCGACAACCTTGATACCCGGCTTCAACAACCCTTCCGGCTCGGCGATTTCCTTCAATTTGAAGGCTGCGCGGGCGCGATAACCCGCATTCGTGGCCATTTTCACGTAAGGGTCGTTGATGTGGTCATGCAACCAGTTTTTATTGAGTTTTTTCTTTTTAGCCACTGATTACCCAAGCGAGTGAAAAATTAATATGACGGACACCACAGCTGTAACCCTGACACCCGCCGAAAAAAAGGCGCTTAAAGCCCAGGCCCATGCATTGGATCCGGTGGTTTTGATTGGCGACAAAGGCTTGACACCCAATGTGATCAAAGAAATTGACATGAACCTGAATGCGCATGGCCTGATTAAAGTACGAGTGGCTGGTGATGACAGGGAAGCACGCCTTGAATACGCTCAAACCATTTGCGACGAAACTGGCGCTGCACTGGTTCAACACATCGGCAAACTGTTGGTTCTTTTTCGCCCGAAAGCAGAGGATTCTGAAAAAGCCAAAGCAAAAAGCCGACCAAAGCCAAAAGGCCCACGCCAAACCAAGCGTCAGTTTGTTTCCAAAGACTAAGTTAAGCCTTCGGAATCGACACCGGCTTGTTGCACTTTTTTAACACCAAAACGGTTCAAGCCCCACACCAGCGCACCAATCATTTTCACGGAATACAGCACGCTTGAAATGGCGTGCATATTGCCAAACTGACTGCGCATTGCGGCAAGCTCGTCGCCTTGCAAACCCGCCATTGTGGTGCGCATTGCGTTCATGTGTGGTTGAAGCCAGGTCAGCTCGATCACGCTAACCGCCAAAATAACGGCCATCAAACCGCTAAGCCGCAAACTTGCCCGCAATTCACCTGCAAAATTCGACAAGGCCAGCAACACTGCGCTGCTAACCAGGGAATACAGGGCCAACATGTAAAACAACCTGCCGGCCACCAAGCCTGCTTCAGGGCGAGGCAGCCATTTGAACAAGCCCGGCGCAACGAGAATGGCCATGAACCACAAAGCCCCGAGCCAAATTGCCCAGAACGCCAGTTCCGCACCCCGAAAACCGCGCCAAGTCATTGTTTCCGAACTCCTTTTATTGATTCATGATCAAATATACTTCACTTCGAGCACTTCGTATTCGCGCAATCCACCGGGTGCCTGAACATGGGCCACATCTCCTTCATACTTGCCAATCAAGGCGCGTGCAATGGGGCTGGAAATAGAGATAAGGCCGGCTTTAATATCGGCTTCATCGTCACCCACAATTTGGTATTCCACGGTTGCACCGGCTTCCAGGTCTTCAAGTTTGACGGTTGCACCGAACACCACCCGGCCTTCAGCATCCAGATTGGCAGGGTCGATGATCTGCGCATTGCTCATTTTGCCTTCAATTTCCTTGATGCGCCCTTCGATAAAACCCTGCTTTTCTTTCGCAGCATCGTATTCGGCATTTTCAGACAAATCGCCCTGCGCACGCGCTTCGGAAATTGCAACAATGACCGCCGGGCGGTCAATTGTTTTCAAGCGATGCAATTCTTGTTTCAGCTTTTCAGCACCCTTAACGGTCAACGGGATAGTAGACATAAATTCGGTTGTTCCTGCAAATGGAAAGCCGCCTGATAGCAAAAGTTGCTACAAGACGGCTTAAAGGTTCAGACAGTCGGGTTAAGCGGAGAGTTCCGCATGCAGGCTTTGAACGCTGTAAACGTCCATTGCGCCGAGGTGCTTCATGCCCTCGACTGAAGCCAAAGCCCCTGCCATGGTGGTAAAGATCGTAACACGAGAACTCAGTGACGTGGTTCGAATGTAACGGCTGTCGTTGATCGCACTACGGCGTTCCTCAACCGTATTCACGACCAAATGCACTTCGCCGTTTTTCAGCATGTCCACAATGTTCGGGCGGCCTTCCAGCACCTTGTTTACCACGGTACATTCAATGCCGCCAGCTGTAATTGCAGCCGCTGTTCCACGCGTCGCGATGATTTTGAAGCCCAGGTCGACCAGGCCTTTGGCCAGTTTCACGGTGTGCTTTTTGTCCTCGGTTTTCACGCTGATGAAAGCCGTACCACCTGCGGGCAATTTAACCGAAGCCGCCAGCTGCGATTTCACAAACGCTTCGCCGAATGTACGGCCTACACCCATTACCTCGCCTGTTGATTTCATTTCCGGACCAAGAATGGTGTCCACACCCGGGAATTTCACAAACGGGAATACCGCTTCTTTCACCGAGAAATACTTGGGCACCGGAATTTCTGTAACGCCTTGCGCAGCAAAAGTTTGACCAGCCATGCAGCGTGCAGCAATTTTGGCCAGTTGCTTGCCTGTAGCCTTCGAAACATAAGGCACTGTGCGGGATGCGCGAGGGTTTACTTCCAACACATACACTGTGTCGTTTTGAATGGCGAACTGCACATTCATCAAACCGATCACATTCAAGGCTTTTGCCATGAGCTCAGATTGACGCTTCAATTCATTAACCATGTCAGCTGACAAGCTGTACGGGGGCAGACAGCAAGCCGAATCGCCGCTGTGTACACCCGCTTGTTCAATGTGCTCCATGACGCCGCCTATCATCACGGTTTGACCATCGCACAATGCGTCTACGTCTACTTCAATTGCGTCATTCAGGAAGCGGTCAAGAAGCACCGGGCTGTCGTTGCTGACTTTTACGGCTTCGCGCATGTAGCGCTCAAGGTCTTTCTGCTCATGCACAATTTCCATGGCGCGGCCACCCAGCACGTAGCTTGGACGCACCACCAGTGGGTAGCCAATTTCCTGGGCGTGGGCAATGGCCTCGGCTTCAGTGCGCGCAGTGCGGTTGGGCGGCTGGCGCAGGTTCAGCTTGGTCAACAGCTTCTGGAAGCGCTCGCGGTCTTCAGCGATATCGATACTCTCAGGGCTGGTACCGATTATTGGCACTCCGTTGGCTTCCAGCGACTTCGCCAATTTCAAGGGCGTTTGGCCACCGTACTGAACAATTACGCCCACTGGCTTTTCAATGGCCACAATTTCCAGCACGTCTTCAAGCGTTAGTGGCTCGAAGTAAAGGCGGTCAGAGGTGTCGTAATCAGTAGAAACCGTTTCAGGGTTGCAGTTGACCATGATGGTTTCATAGCCATCTTCACGCAGCGCCATTGCGGCATGCACACAGCAATAATCAAATTCAATACCTTGGCCGATACGGTTCGGGCCACCGCCCAACACCATGATCTTTTTCTTGTCGGTGGGCTGGGCTTCGCATTCCTCCTCATAAGTGGAATACATGTAGGCCGTGCCGGTTTTGAATTCAGCGGCACATGTGTCTACCCGTTTGTACACTGGGCGCACATTGTGCTGGTGGCGCAGCTTGCGAATTTCAGCTTCGGAAACATCAAGCAAATAAGCCAAACGGCGATCAGAGAACCCCTTACGTTTCAACAAACGCAACACAGGCTCGGAAAGGTCGGCCAGTGTTTTGGTTTCCAGTTCCAGTTCGGTGTCTACGATGTCTTGAATTTGAACCAGGAACCAACGGTCGATTTTTGTTAGCTGGTGCACTTCTTCAAGGCTAAAGCCCTGAGCAAAAGCATCACCCACGTAGAAAATACGCTCGGGGCCAGGTTCACCCAGTTCACGCTCAATCACTTCGCGGTCAGTGGTTTTCTGGTTCAGTCCATCTACACCCACTTCAAGGCCGCGCAAGGCTTTCTGGAAACTTTCCTGGAAGGTGCGACCCATGGCCATCACTTCGCCCACGCTCTTCATTTGTGTGGTCAGGCGGTCATCGGCTGTTGGGAATTTTTCGAATGCGAAACGTGGAATTTTTGTAACCACATAATCGATTGAAGGCTCGAACGACGCGGGTGTAAGGCCACCGGTGATGTCGTTTTTCAATTCATCAAGGGTGTAGCCCACCGACAGTTTGGCCGCCACTTTGGCAATCGGGAAACCGGTTGCCTTAGAGGCCAGCGCCGAAGAACGTGATACGCGTGGGTTCATCTCGATCACGATCATTCGGCCATTGGCTGGGTTGATCGAGAACTGCACGTTTGAACCACCGGTATCCACGCCAATTTCGCGCAGAATTGCGATAGACGCATTGCGCATTAATTGGTATTCACGGTCGGTCAGGGTTTGTGCAGGCGCCACGGTGATACTGTCGCCAGTGTGCACACCCATCGGGTCGAGGTTTTCGATTGAACACACGATAATGCAGTTGTCGGCACTGTCGCGCACCACTTCCATTTCGTATTCTTTCCAGCCGATCAGGCTTTCTTCAATCAGCAGCTCATTGGTTGGCGAGGCTTCCAGGCCACGGCGGCAAATGGTTTCGAATTCTTCCGCATTGTAGGCAATACCACCGCCTGTGCCACCCAAGGTGAAGCTGGGGCGAATAATTACCGGGAAGCCGTTGCTGCCTACCTGTTTGGCAATGCTGGCTTGCACTTCCAACGCTTCTTCCATGGAATGGGCCACGCCACTTTTTGCAGAATCAAGGCCAATCTTGGTCATGGCATTCTTGAACTTCAGGCGATCTTCGGCTTTCTCAATGGCTTCTTCTTTCGCGCCAATCAACTCGACATTGTATTTTGCCAGCACGCCGTGCTTGGCCAAGTCGAGTGCACAGTTCAGCGCGGTTTGGCCTCCCATCGTGGGCAACACAGCATCAGGGCGTTCCTTGGCGATAATTTGCTCAACAACCTGCCAGGTGATGGGCTCAATGTAGGTGACATCGGCCATTTCAGGGTCGGTCATGATGGTGGCGGGGTTGCTGTTGACCAACACCACTTTGTAACCCTCTTCGCGAAGCGCTTTACAGGCTTGGGCACCCGAGTAGTCGAATTCGCAGGCCTGGCCAATCACAATGGGGCCGGCACCGATGATCAGGATTGTTTTTAGATCGTTACGCTTTGGCATAACTTCCCTTTAATTTTAAAAATTTCAAGTCGGTTCAAACAAGTGGCGTCTTGCAACGCCGGGCTTACCTTGGTTGAGCTTGTGCTCAGGCCTTGGCTGCCTTGATGTCTGAAATAAAACGGTCGAACAATTCAGCCAAATCGTGCGGGCCTGGGCTGGCTTCCGGGTGACCCTGGAAACAGAAAGCTGCACGGTCGGTGCGCTCCAGGCCTTGAATGGAGCCATCGAACAGCGACACATGCGTTACACGCAGGTTGGCGGGCAGTGAATTCGCATCTACTGCAAAACCATGGTTTTGGCTGGTAATGGCCACACGCTTGGTTTTCAAATCTTGCACTGGGTGGTTGGCACCGTGGTGGCCAAACTTCATTTTCATGGTTTTGGCACCGCTGGCCAAAGCCATAAGCTGGTGACCCAAACAAATTCCGAAAACAGGCAGCTTGGTATTGTCAAGAATGTGCTTGATTGCAGAAATGGCGTAATCACATGGCTCGGGGTCGCCAGGGCCATTGCTGAGGAACACACCGTCGGGCTTCAAGGCCAATACTTTTTCAACCGGGGTTTGCGCAGGTACAACGGTAACGCGACAGCCGCGCTGGGCCAGCATGCGCAAAATGTTGCGCTTGGCTCCGTAGTCGAATGCAACCACATGGTAAGGGCGTTCGCCCTGTTGGAAATGAGGTTCCTCGGCAGCAACGCCCAAAGCCCATTCGCCTTCAGTCCATTCATGGACTTCCTTGCAGGAGACAACCTTGGCCAGGTCCATACCAGCCAGGCCGGGAAAGCCTTTGGCCAGTTCAATGGCGCGCTCGGCGCTGAAAGTTTCGCCACTGTCCTCAGAAAGCAAGCAACCGTTCTGGGCGCCCTTCTCACGGAGAATTCGGGTCAGCTTTCGGGTGTCGATTCGGGCGATTCCCGGTACACCATGCTTTTTCAAGTAATCAGCGAGTGGTGAGGTTGAACGGAAATTGGACACCAGCTCAGGCAAATCTTTGATAACCAGACCCGACAAGTGCAGCCCTGCGGATTCTTCATCCTGTGGGTTGGTACCAACGTTGCCGATGTGGGGATAAGTGAGGGTGACGATTTGGCGACAGTAAGATGGGTCGGTTGCGATTTCCTGGTAACCCGTGAGCGATGTATTAAACACCACTTCGCCCACCTGCGTGGTGGGGGCTCCAAAGGAAATGCCCTCGAATACTGTGCCGTCTGCGAGCGCGAGCAAGGCGCGCGGGTGGGCGCTTGCGACTAATTTCGACAAGGGAAACTCCAATAGATGCGACAAAACACCCGGGGACAAATAACACCCGCGCAGGCTTTTTGCCTAAGAATCATTCAGCTAACCATAGATTATACCCGGAACAGCCGGATTCGGCCATACTGCGCTGCCTCGATTGTCAAAATTACATGCTGAACTTTGACATTGACTTCTTGATGTGCATACCCAGTAAAAAAACCCACCGGTTCCGATGGGTTTTTCTTTTAAATCAAGCCAAAAGCAATGATGTTAAACAATGTCTCCAGCCGCGATTTCGTTGTTATCAATACCGATCAAAATGACGGCTTGATCAACAACATTGTCCCCATCCGAATCAAGGAACAAATAACCATTGTCTGCGTCGAACTGAAACACCAGCTTTAAATCAGCATTTGCTGCAAATTGATTGTTCGCGGCAATTTGTGCATCCGCAAAGCTGCCTACAGCCGCGCCTGCTTCAAAATAGTTCACAGGCAAAATAACATCAGCAAACTGCAACGAATCAAAGTTAGTTCGGAAATCAACCACGGTGTCAGGGGCTTCGACTGTCGACTCGTCATTTTTAAAGACAAAACGGTCTGCGCCCGCATCTCCGCGCAAAGTATCCTGGCCCTGCCCGCCATCAAGAATGTCGTTACCGTCACTTCCATTGAGGAAATCGTTACCCGACCCACCGTTCAATGTGTCTGTTCCAGTGCCGCCATTAATGATGTCATTGCCACTACCGCCATTTATCGTGTCTGAGTCGTCGGCGCCTTGAATAACGTCGTCACCCGAGCCTGTGGTAATTTTTTGAGAACCATTGAGTGCAGTGACTATGATGTCACCGGTTGAAGTTGAAGCGTCCAGATTGGCCAGCAAAAAGGACACCACCGCATTGCCCTCACCAGTGATCACCATTGAAGCATTTTGAGGCGTTGCAGCTGCATTGATTGTTGCGGTTTCACCCGAAGCAATATTGAACACTGTATTCGCACCGCCAGTGACTACGTTCGTTGTCGATTCAACATTTACAGTGACTGCATTTGATCCAAGTAAGGTCAAAGTGTCGAATCGATCGAATGTGCCTGTGTCAATTGACACCGACGCAGCATTGGAACTATCCACCTTCACAGCCAACCCTCTGGATGACCCATCGAGAGTCAAACTCAAAGCACCCTGCGCTGTATTCAATACATCCGCTTTCAGACCCGTGACAACAAAACCGGCACTGCCACCAAGAGTCAACACTTGCCCATTCGGGATTGCTGAGGCGTCTAGAGTAACAATTCCGCCTGTATTGTTGGTAATTACAGTTGAACCAGCGCCGGCAATCACTTTGCTTATGCCTGCAGCCTGAGCAGTTGCTGCCAAAGTTACGCCACTGGCACCAAACAGTTTTAATGTTTCCACCGAGCTTACATTCGCAAAATCTGAATCTGCAAACGTGCCTGCTGTCAAAACCTGAATGGTGTCGGTGCCACCGCCACCTGAAACCAAGGCATCAGCAGCAAGCTGAGCCACATCTGCAAAAACAATTGTGTCATCACCCTCGCCGCCCATGATCGTGTCATTTCCACTACCGGCATTGATCGTGTCCGAGCCTTCAGCGCCATTGATCACGTCGTCGCCCGAGCCAGTGGTGATATTTTGATTTCCATTCAGCGCATTGACTACGATATCACCAGTTGAGGTGGAAGCATCCAGATTGGCCTGCAACAAAGACACCACAGCATCGCCATCACCAGTAATTACCATGGAAGCGTTGAAAGGAGTTCCGGATGCATTGATCGTTGCAGTTTCACCGGAAGCGATATTAAAGATAGTATTGCCTGGGCCAGTAAACACATTGGTGGTCGATTCAACGTTTACGGTCACTGTGCTGGTACCACCCAGTGTCAGTGTATCAACCAGGTCAAATGTGCCAGTGTTGATCAATACCGATGCGGCATTGGAACTATCTACCTTGACGCCCAGTGATCCGGACGACCCATCCAAAGTCAGAGTCAAGGCCCCCTGTGCTGTATTCAATACATCGGCTTTCAGACCCGTTACAACAAAACTGCCGTTACCACCGAGGGTCAACACTTGCCCATTCGGGATTGCTGAGGCATCTACATTGACAACCCCACCTGTGTTGTTGATGATCGAAGTTGCTGCCGCACCTGCAATCACGTTGCTAATACCAGCCGCCTGGGCAGATGCTGCAAGCGTTAAGCTACTGGCACCAAACAGTTTCAATGTTTCCACCGAGCTTACATTTGCAAAATCTGAATCCACAAATGTGCCTGCTGTCAAAACCTGAATGGTGTCAGTGCCATCCCCACCTGAAACCAAGGCATCACCAGCAAGCTGAGCCACATCTGCAAAAATGAAGGCGTCACTACCCGAGCCGCCATACAATGTGTCGCTTTGTGTAGAAGTGGTGATCAAGTCATCGCCATCAAAACCGAACACAAACACAGGACCCGCTGTAATTGAGGATGCATCGAGAGTGTCGTCAGCAGCCGTTCCCAATACCAGGGTGCCAGCACGGCTAACTGCATCGAAATCATCACGCACTTCAAGTTGAATATTCTGTACGGAAGCACCGGCCTGAAGGTTAATTAACGTATCAACACCCACCGACAGGGATGAAATACCTGTAACGGCTTGAAGACTGATCGTCGGGCTGTTATCCACATCAGCAGCATTCAAAACAATTTGATTTTCATTCGAGTTGACCACAGTCAATACGGGTGAATCATTCGTACCCTGAATGTTAATCGTCACAGTTTCAGAGGCTGTGGCACCGAACTCGTCAGTCACCAATACATTGAAGGTTTCAAGCACAGACTGACCTTCACGCAGGGCTTGAGTTGCCGCCAGGCTGTTGTCCAGGTTATAGGTCCATGCGCCAGCCGGTGTGAGGATAAATTCACCATAAGTAGCACTGGGTGAAACTACAATACTCAAGGCTTGGCTGGCTATGGCATCCACATCACTGACTGTCAGTTGACCACTGGCTGTGGCAATGCTACTAAAAACTGTACCATCGTCAAGATTGCCGTCTTCAACCAAACTAGCCTGGTTGCTACCCACAGCTGTGGTCAAAACAGGTGAATCATTACGGCCAGCAATAGTAATGGTCACGGTTTCAGTCGCTGTCGCGCCGAACTCGTCGGTCACCAATACGTTGAAAGTTTCAACCACAGACTGGCCCTCATGCAGGGCTTGAGTTGCCGCCAGGCTATTGTCCAGGCTATACGACCATGCCCCAGCTGGGGTCAGGCTGAAGTTGCCATAAGTGGCACTGGGTACGCCGACAATGCTCCAGCTTTGGCTGGCCATTGCATCCACATCACTGGCTGTTAATTGACCGCCGGCAGTGGCAACATTATTCACAAGTGTGCCATCGTCAAGATTACCGTCTTCAACGAGACTAGCCTGGTTGGCCCCAGCTACGGTGGTCACGACTGGTGAGTCGTTGGTACCCAGAATAACAATTGAGACAGTTTCGGTCGCTGTCGCGCCGAAATCGTCAGTCACCAACACGTTAAAAGTCTCGACCACGGTCTGGCCTTCACGCAAGGCCTGGGTTGCAGCCAGTGCGTTATCAAGGCTGTAAGTCCATGCACCAGCCGGGGTCAGGCTGAAGTTGCCGTATGTAGAACTGGGTACGCCCACAATGCTCCAGCTTTGGCTGGCCATTGCATCTGCATCACTGGCAATCAATTGGCCGCTGGCCGAGGCGATATTGGCGACCACAGCGCCATTGTCTACGTTACCTGCTTCACTGACTGCACCCAGGTCTTGGCCAGTTGCGGTAATCACCACCGGCGCGTTGTTGGTACCGGTGATTGTGATAATCAACGGCTTGGAACCAGACTGAAACTGATCGTCTGTCACTTGCACCTGATAAGTGATGGTCAATGATTGACCTTCAGCCAAAAAACTGAAGTCAGTGGCTGAAGGGTTGTAAACGTATGGGAGGCTTTGATCATTCGTATTGGCGATGACAGGTGAAAAAACCAGTGCGCTGGCCAAACCGAGCGCAGAAATTTCAACACCAGCAGGCAAGCCGCCACCACTGTAAACAATTTGAGCATTACCCACTACGGAACCAACAATTGAATCACCTGCGTCATTGTCCTCAACTGTCAACGCACCAGAAACATTGATGGATTGCGCCCCTGTTGAAGCTGATTCAATAATTCCAGCTGGATTACTCACCGCAACCAGCTCAGCGGCTGTATTCATGCCGGCATTTGCAATGTCTACCTGGGCCAACACCGGCTGATCTGGAGAAGCCGAATAGCCGTCAGAAAGCGAGCTCTCAACAATCGCAACGCCCTGCGCAATTTGATCAGCAATTGCTTGAACGTGGCCAGGATTATCCACACCGTTGTCAGTCAAAAACTTGATCGTTAATTCTCGAATCAAGGCGGCAGACTGACTTACCGCTGTGGATGTAAAACCACTAGACAAAAGATTATTCAGTGTTTGAGCCAAAGCTGTGGTGATACTGAAGCCCGCAGGCAACTCGAACCCAGCCTCTTTAGAAGCATGCTCAATCAGATCCATAAGCCCACTGGAGAAAGATGCAACAGACGCTGCGTCCGGATTTTGAGCATCATTCGCCAAAGTTGCTGAGCTATTGAAACCGGCCAGTGAAAAACCTGCTGGCAGACCCAATGCAAGACTCAGACTATCGACCGATACACCATCGACAATCAAGGTAGAAATTGGCGAAATAATGACTGGACCACTTGCGGGCACCAGAGCTTTGAAAGTCACTTCAAAACGAACCGGGTTGCCTGTTGACACATCAACCGTGCTGCCTGGCACAGTTGTCAATGTAAGGACAGAGCCTGGTGTGAGCAAAGCAGACGGCACAGCGAGATTACCGGTGGAATCTGTCGTTCCCAATAAAGTACCGTCAGTATTACGAATCACCGCATTGCTGAGAGGCCCATCCGAACCAGTCACCACAGTTAATGGAGTACTGCCATCAGAACCGCCTGCAGCGGCAAGTGCAACAACTCCCGCACCCAAACCGATTAATGGGCCTAGACCGATACCCGCAAGCGGCAATACCCCCTCACCTCGATCCTTGGCCAACGCAGCAGCAACTTCATCATCGTTTTCCGAAGAATCGACTGGTTCGTTGTACGCTGCAAGGATTGCAGGCTGAAGAGCAGCCAAACCGCTTTTTGACATTCCCGCGGTTTGCAACATGCTCATCAACTCTTCCTGGCTAACACCGGAAGCTTTTGCCAGCACTGCAAGTTCCTTGGCGAGTTGTTCCTGGGTCAAGGCATCTGCGGTAAAACCAGCAGATTGAGACGCCTGTATGACTGCATTGATTTCTTGAACCAACTCCGCCTTCTGGGCAGCGGTCAAAGATGCGCCAATTTTTTCCACAATTTGCACTGCAGTTAACTCTGCGGCGGCAGCTTCTTCAAGCCAATTAACACCAATCAACAAACCCAATAATGCGCTCTTCAGGGCAATTGAAGAGTTTTTATCTTTGCGATTCGCGGCACGAATAAGCTTGAAAAGATTCAGAATTTGAGGTTTGTTCATGATGGTAAGCCTAGAAGGAATTGACGACCGGTCAACTGGTGTAGAGTGCGGAACAGGAATGTTTCTCGCGTGCGTAATTCTATTTGACCCACTCCAGACAAACAGAAAATTCAAACCCGAGGAACTCCTGAAACACCAGTAGCCAAGCAACTAAAAACACTTTTTACTTATTTAAATGAGTATTAATCGCCCCAAAAAAGCCAAACAAGCTTGAAGGTGAATTTATAGGCATTAAAGTGAGTTTTTTGTAAACTAATGCAAAATAGTTGTCTTCATTGACTTAAACTGGACATCATCGCCAAGAGCCCGCACATGAACATAAATTCAGAGTTTTTGATTGATGAGTATGGTGTGAAATCACCGAAGGATTTGCCGCTGATACTGCGATCTCTCAGGCATCAGAAAGGCTATTCCCAAAAGCAGATCGCCGAGATGCTCGGCATTTCGCAAAAAACAATGTCTGCACTTGAAAGAAATGCAAGTTCCGCGAATTTTTCCAGAATTGTTAAATTACTTGAACTACTTGACGCCGAGATTATTATTAAATCAAAGAATTAGGGCAATACAAACTTGCGGGTGCCGATTGAATGCCCCAGAGACGATTGATACAAACTCCTGTAACCCTCCCAGCATGCATGAAGCCACTGATTTTTGGATTGGCAGGCCAAATCTTTAATTGAACGAAGCTTTACAAGATGAGGGTCTAAATCTTTCTCTAGTGAATGGCTTTTGAATTTGAATGATCTTCTTGAACCTGGATGCCTTAAAAACTCAGCGAGTAATGAATCAAGAAACAGACTGGAAAACAGATAAAAATGATCTTTCTGCATTTGCCTTGATTGACCTTGAACGGCGGGCAGAAATACACGCAAGAACTCAAGAAACTCAAACCAAAAAGTTTTGTTGGCAATGATCAAAGAAATGGAAGCAAATAAACCCGAAGCAGTAACAAGATTCAAGATGCCGGGATCTGCCCCACTTTCCAACATGCATTTCTCCGCATACTGCATGTAACCAGGAAAAACAGTTTCGCCATAGGCCCAGCTATTTTCATACAAACATTCAGCATGTACCTCTGTGTTCGTGAAATACACATCGTAATCCGGCTTTCTTTGCAAAAAGGCTTTTACATGGGTACCGTTCACGCTCAGTGCTTGTAGGGCCTTGGGTTCTGCAAATCCAAAATAGTCGTGTCCACCATCAAGCTCTTTGAGTATCTTGTCAAATACCCTTTGAAAGGAATTATGAGGTCGATACGGCACGCGCTCTTCAAAATCTGGCTGAACTTCCGGATCCTGTTTTCGGTAAGCAGGGCCTGATGGCGAAACAGAAAACAGGGTAATTTTTTTCTCGAAATTGAGCCAATCACAAACACCGATTGCCGTTTTTACTTCGGTCGATGGATTTGACTGCGCAGGTAGAGAGGCGCCAGTTGCTTCAAGCAACTTGCTCCTGGGGGCAACAATCATCTGTTCAATGGCTTTCCTGGAGGGGCGTCCACGCTTTGAAGCCAACAAAGGAGTCCGTTCATTCAAAGAACGCACAAGAGCTGTATCTGTTAGATCCATGTTGTCAGAGACAGGTTTCGACATCTTGATCAGCGGACTGTGTAGGTCAAAGCGAGTCGCTCGCAAAAAAGCTGCCGATCAAATGAAAACAGGTGAACCGGTAGCTTTAAATATTTTGCTTCCAAAAGGCGAATACCACTGCTGTGTGGAAATGTATCAACGAGCAGATCCAACTCGTTCATGCAATGAAGCAGCTCTTCGTGTGAAATTGGCACAACAAATTTAATTCGCGCTGGGGAAATCACACTTAGGGCTTTATGAATTCTGTTCTGTGCTTGCTGGGTAACGAATGAGGAGTCGATGAAACAGAGCTGCGCGGTTACGGAAAAAGTTCTAAAAAATTCAGCCAGTGCAGCCAAAAAATCACGACTCAAAAAATGGACTGGAGCACAAACACCCACTACAACCTCACCACACTGCTTCAATTTACGCAGAGAATGGCCACACTCTCGCATTCGCGGTTTTGGTGTATATGCGGGAAGTGTGTACTCACTGCGGCACGACCCCAGAGATAACAAAGGCTCGGTGTAGAGTGAATAGCTTGAGGGGGGGGTCAGAGTGGTGTCGGTGATGAACCCGTCGTAACAACTTAATCCAGTTGAACAAAGTTGCCCACCAACCCATTTGTATTGCAGAGGGACTGGTTTTGATGAAATTGCCTTTAAAACATCAATATCCATCCAGCCTGACAAGTCATAAAGCTCATCCAGTTTCGAGTCAAATAGAACTCTGTTGAGCTGCAAAACGTTGAAATGGGCACAGTCAACCCATCTCGTAGCCAGTGACTTCATCTGGACAGTTACGGAATCAAACCTCCCTCCCCGGTAAAAAAATACTAAACGATGTCCACTTTCATGCAGAGTCTCGAATTTTTTCATGACCACTGAAGAAACCGTGCCCGACGTAAAAAATGGGCTTATGAAACCAATCGTTCGTACAGCAGGTGGCAGTTGACTTTGTGCTTTTGCAGATAGCAAACATTTTGCTTGAGGCTGAATGTAGGTATTCGCAAAATTCCTGAAATCAACTGTCAGCTGATTTGCAGAATAGTTGTCTGATCGATCAAAAACCAGACTCATTAAATTCAGCCACTGCGCCCTTTCACCATGTACAGAATCATCAACGTATCGACTCACAATTTGACGGGCTGTAACAGCGTCCCCAACACCGAAAAGCGCCGCGTCGGCGTAATCAAGTGCATAATCGGGATGATCAGGCGACCGCTTGTAATTGAACGCGACGGAGTCAAGCCAATCTGACAACCTGCCTAATGCTTTGGCAGCATACGAATGAAGCTGGTGGGCACGCAATAGCGACTGATGAAACTCCGCCGCTTTTTTGGATGCAACAAAAGTCGCCTCGTAGTCTCCCAAACGATAATGACATTCAGCGATTTGAAGCAACAAGCTTGAACTGACAGCACTTCCATCAATCGCCTCATAGACATGCAATGCGCTTAACCAGTCTCCTCGACGGAAAAAATCGTCGGCCAAGTTACGACTTTTTGTATCAAATGACTTGCTCTGACATAAATCAGAGACCACTGCGGTATTCATTTTGGCTCAAAACAAAATTTGATGTATCTGTGAAACGGTATCCTTGACAGGCAAGGCCGCCTGATTGCTCAGCTTCAGATAATTTCTTGCAAGCTCAATCACGCTTTGAATATATTGCTGATTGACCACGTACAGGGTTTCAACACTGTTCAAGACATCCAGGCGAGTTCTAACTCCACCCGTGAAACTTTTTTCGTTCGCAGTCACGCTTAATTTGGCTGACTCAATAGCCTGAAGTCTTGCCCTAACCTCCTCAAGACCAACCACCACATTGAAGTGGGACTGCTCAACACTGGATTCGACTTTTTCAAGAATTTCCCGAGTGCTCAAACGTGCTTGACTTAACCGGGCTGTTGCAGCGGAAGCCTCATAAAATGTTCCCGCATTGATGGGAACACTGACACCAAAAGTAACACCTGAATTTTGGGTGTCGCCACTGTTGCTGTAACTGCGCGAAACAGTCAAATCAACATAGGGCAAATAAGCACTTTTTGATTTCAATGCGGCCAGCTCTATTAAGCGTTCCTCTGCTCGACTTTTCAGCAAATCACTATTGAAGTCCAACGCTCTCGCCATATAAAAATCCGAAGGCTTCACTGGTGAAACCCGATCTGTTCGGCTGAGTGCGTAGTTGGCTGGATCTGGTTTCTCGCCAGTCAACTGGAACAAACGTCGAGTTGCTGTCTTGATTGCGGCCTTGAACTTGAGTTGTTCTGCACGCGCTTGATCCAATCGGGTCTCTGCATCACGTACATCTGTTACCGCCCCGACACCCAACTCCAGTTCGCGCTTGGCGCCGACAAACTCGTTTTGCAATGCCTCCATGCGCGCAGTATTCACAGTGAGCTGCTCTTGTGACTCAATCAGACGAACCACCGCCTCGAACAGTCGCTCACTTAACTCATATTCCCGAATCTGCATTTGCGCTTGCGCGGCGGCTCGACGGGAGTCTTCCTCTTTCACGGTTGCCAAAAGCTGCATATTGAACAAAGGCTGTGAAACGCTGACCGTCGTTCTCGAATTGTTTTCATTCTGAAGAAATGCATTTTGTACAGAAAGCCTGGGGGTATAAGCAAGTGCAACAACATCGGCATTGATATCTCCCACCTGGTATTCGTATAAGGCCGCTTGATAGGCTGGATCGTTCATTTTGGCCAATTCGAAATCACGCACAAATCGAGCCGCCAATGTAGAGACCCCATCAACCTGAAGGTCTTTCACCAAATATTCACGGATAGTCGGTGGACTTGGAATTTCAGCCTCGGCGGGACGCTTCATCGGGCCAAGTCTTGCGTCACGAGTAGCGTCAGACTCGATCAATGTCGGCAACAACTCCAAAAATGAATCAGGCTGAGCATCGAGATTAAATTTTGAAATGGGTCCCACAGGCTGAGACGACGAAAAAGCTTTCGGGTTAATTTCCTGTGCAAAACAGTAGCCTGGCAAGATCGTTGAAATCAATAAAGCAAGTTTGATGCGCTTGAAAGAGTGGATATTCATATGGTTAAAAACTGCATTTGGGTTTGTTGTTGTCACGCTGAAAAGTTAAATCAGGTTTGAAACGGTTGGTCATTAAAGACTCAATCTTTAAAAGCGATTGCGAAACGATCAGTCAAAGGCTTGAGCAGGTAACTTATAAATGTCCTTTCACCATTCTTCACAATAACTTCCACTGGCATTCCAGGCTGCACCTCAAGATCACCCAGTGCTTTTAATCCATCCGTGGTGGTTTCAATCAAGGCAAGGTAGTACTCATCCTGATCTTTGTCTGCAGGCAACAGGTCTGCACCCACCAGGGAAACCTTGCCATCAATGACAGGAGTGGTATTTCTGTTAAAAGCCGAAAAACGCATGTCTGTTTCCATACCGTTTCTGACTTTGTCGATGAATACAGGCGGAACCCGTGCCTCTACCACCAAGTTCCCATCATCTGGAACAATCTCCATCAACACATCCGCGCCACGAATTACTCCCCCCACAGTATTCACTTTCAGACCGACTACAATCCCAGATGCTGGCGCTTTCACCTCTGCAAGATCTCGGTCAAACCTCAGAGATTCAACTTGGGTATTCAGCGACTTTCGCTGCTTTTGTACCTCGGTCAACCGTTCGTTAATTTCCTTTTGAAACTTTGCATCGATCTGAACCAGCTCTAGTCGCCCCTGGGCAATTGAAGACTGCACTGTTGAAATTTCATTGACGGTCGTTGAAATACTGGCAAGTAAAGTACTGCGCTGTCGGTCAACTTCGTTCGCAGCTGACTTGGGCACAAAACCTTCATTGGCCAGATCTCTACTACTTTTTGCCTCTTCAGACAAAGTGGCCAGCTGGGCTTTTTTCAGATCCAGCACGCCTTGAAGTTCCACCAGCTGAGCACGGTAGCTGGACAGCTTCTGATTAATGATCGATTTTTCCTGTATACGCTCTGATCGACCAGACTCAAACACACGTTCCTGTGAGGCCATCACCTGAGTGATACGAGGATCGTTGGTGGACATTTCTTTTAAACCATCCAGCCATACAATCTCGTTTAATCCTTGCTGCTCGGAAACAAGCCTGGATTCCATCGCCAACATGTTCACATATTCAAGCTGAGCGTCATTCAAACGAGCTTCTGTTGTTAAAGGATTCACCTTCAAAAGAACCTGGCCTTTCTCAACCCGATCCCCTTCCTCAACAAGCAGTTCCTGAACAACGCCACCATTCGGATGAGCCACTTCCTTTTTCTTGCCTGATACGGCGACTTTGCCGGTAATGTGAACGCCCGCATCAAGCGGAGCAAGCACGGACCAAGCAAAAAAAGCACCAAAAAGAATCAGCATGGTTTGAAGTGTTCTTTTGCGAATGTTTGATTCATCAACGACAATTGGCTTGAACTCAGACTCCTTCAATTTGGAAGGGTCGTAGGGATTTAACGAACTGATCAATTTCGCAAACATGTTCATCTCTTGATTGTTGAATCAGTATTCAGTTGCACGACTTTCATCGATTTGTCGCTGGTAAAGGCGCTCGTAATTCGCTGACAACGCTGGCCGCTGCAACTTCACGCTTTCCTGTCAACTCAGGCAGCAAATCGCTTGTAGGACCAAATCGAACTTGAAACCCGTCTTTCAATAAAAGCATCCAGTCAGAAACAGACACAAGACGAGCCCGGTGAGAGGTGAGTACAACAGTTGAACCGGCCGCTCTCAATGCAAGGATTGTTTTTTGTAGCTGAGTTTCAGCCTGATCATCCAGATTGGAATTGGGCTCATCCAGCACAAGAAGCTTTGGTGATTTGTAAACGGCTCGCGCCAAAGCGAGGCGTTGAGACTGCCCACCCGAAAGCTCAAATGAGCCGTTTCCCAAAATCGTGTCATATCCTTTTGGAAAACCAAGGATCATTTCGTGAACACCCACTGCTTTGGCTGCCGCCACAACCTCTTGAGAATCCACTTCTTGCAAGCGGGCAATATTCTCTGCAACCGTACCCTCAAACATACTTGTGCTTTGAGAAACGTAACCAATGTGCTGTCCAAGCTCCTCGTGCCGCCAATCCGCAACTTCAGCGCCATCCAAACGCATGGTTCCGGAAAAAGGTCTCCACAAGCCAAGCATGCATTTCAGCAAAGAAGTTTTTCCAGAGGCATTGGGCCCCACAATTGCCAATATCTGCCCTGGCGGCACATCAAAATTGACGCCTCGCAATATGGGGCGATCACTTTTGGGAGCCATCACAGTAAGTTCTTTGGCTGTCAGGTGACCCAAAGGAGCTGGCAGTGACATTTTTTGCTCGATGAATTCCTGATTGGCCAGCAATTGGTCCAATCGTTCAAAGGCGATCCTGGCTTTGATGACCTCTTCCCATTTTGTAATCATCGTTTTCAAGGGAGCAGTGGCTTTGCCGATTAAAAAACTGGCAGCAATCACGCCACCCGCTGAGATCAAACCCATACCAGCCAGGATGACTGCAATCGTGATCTGAAGCGAAGGGAGTGATTTTGAGAAAACACCACCAATCATTCCGATGAATCCATTCGACTCTGATGAATTAACCTGGTGTTGCAGATAACTTCGGTGGAGGTTGTACCAACGCTTTCGCAATGAAGGCAACATGCCCATGGAAACTGCAACTTCAGCGTTTTTTAGGCTTGCTGCAGCCAAGCGGTTGGCCTCGAGGTTTGCATGGTTTGCGGCTTCAATGGGTGCAGTGGTCACTTGTTTGGTAAGCAATGTAATCACTAACAGGATCAGGGTTGAAACCACAATAAACCCTGCTAACCAGGGGTGAATCAAATAAGCGATGACCATGAACACAATCGCGAATGGTCCGTCGACCAAAGAGATGAGCGATGGCCCAGTAATGAATTGCCTCAAAGTCAGCATGTCATTCATGGCTTGATGAACGTTTGCATCGGTGTTGGACAGACTTTTCCGGAAACAGGCATTGAAAACTGAGGTTGCCAGATCCCAATCTATACGCAGTGAAATCCTGATCATTAAGCGGGTTCTAAGCCACTCCAATGCAGTCCAAAACACATACAGCCCCAAAACAAGTACCAGCAGGGAGACCAGAGTTACTGTGCTGTTGGTAGGCAATACCCGATCAAACACGTTCATCATGTACAAGATGGGTGCGATGCTCAGTAAATTAATGACCGCCGTGACAAAGACCATCAGATAAATGGCACTTTTACAATCACGAATGGCGTCTTTTAACGGAGTTCTATCTCTGGCATTGGGGTTGCCATTGGAATTAAACATGCTGACCTCAATAAGATATTTTGATTTTCTCAATCAAAATCGTGAGGCAGTGTATCAATGGATGGTGAGGAAGTAAGACTGAAAATTATTAGCTGTAACCCGATCTAAATCACTCTGTGGAGTGATTTTTAATAATATTTAACTATTTTCTTTATACGATCAGTATTTAATGTGCGGGAAACTAGCCTATTCAAATTCAAAGCATGGGTAGGGAAGTGACGGGCGACAGATTTTTTATGTGCTAATTTGGATTAAAAGCAAGAGAGGTGTTCGTAGCCTTTGACCGCTCAATCAAATCAACACTTTGCTGCTCAAGTGAAGCTGAACCCAAGGACGTTTCAGTATCCATTGATTTCAAAAGCTGATAAACGCTTTCAAGTGGTCGGCCTGTTGCGTGTGTCCTGGGGCTGTACCAGCGTTGCTGTCCAATTCTGGCCCTGATAACCCCCTCGGCAATTGCCTGATACGAATCCTTGTTCAATAGACGCTTCGCAGCCACAAGTGCAAATACATCTGCATAAAACTCCGACTGATAACCTTCAGAAAAAAGCTGTCGGCTGGAAGTTGGATTGAGCTTGTTAACACAATGACCCAGCTCGTGAAGCAATGCAAAATAGTAAGACTCTGCCTCGCCAAGGTTTCCTTGATCGCGAAAGGCTTTCCAGGCTGCCCAGCTCTCTGGCTGGGTGTTAATCACAATCAGACAATTGCCTTTGTCTGTGAGCATTGAAATGAAAGGTGAACGACTTTGAATATTTCTAACGGCAACCTTGATCAAGAATTGATTTGAGGGCTCAAAAGCAAAGCGAATACGATCTGCAACCAGTGAAGCAGATCGGGTTTGTGGCGGGTTGACTAAAGTGGGCTTAGTGGGTAACTCAGCTCGCGCGGGAAATACGCCCAGCAAGCACATCGACAACAACGCTAGGTGTCGAGCAATCGATGATGGAAGAGTATTTAATTGATTGCTTGACATTAAATTTCTCCTGTAGAGAAATTAACGGCAAGCGAATTGACTCACAAAGTCAGCAATCGGCTAAAGCAAATACGGAAATCTACCCTTAATCGCTGTTAGAAAAACCCTTACACAAAAAACAATTCATAAAAACTCCCATCACTTCAATTTTCTGCCGTACCAACACAGCAAAGCCACAGTGGCATACATCAACAAGCCATAAACAACCACTGGCACGGCAATTTCAGCATTTCCAAGCAGCGACAAAGCGATTGTTAAACCCAAAGTAGAGTTCTTGACACACATTTCAATCGACACGGTCAGGCTGTCTCTCGCGTTCAAGCCGCTCAGCTTGCCACCCAGCAAACCCAAAGCAATTGCGGCCAGGTTCAAGGTGACCACCGGCATCCAGGCCTGGGCAAACCAAGTGGGCATATTCTCCGATTCACTCACACCAATCAGCACAATAATTGCCACCAAAACAAACACTGCAAACTTGTTGATTGCTGGTTCAAATTTCTGTGACAGCTCGGGCTTCTTGGCGCGAACAAACATGCCAATGCACACCGGAATAATCACGATCACCATCATGGTGATGAGGGTTTGCAGAAACGGAAGCTGCAGCTCGGTATTCGCCCCAACAAACATCGGAAGCGCGTAGGACATATAAAAAGGGATGGTGAGCACCGTGAGCAGGCTGGCCAGTACAGTCAGCGTAATTGACAAAGCCAGGTTTGCTTTGGCCATGTAAGTGAGCACATTCGAGGTGGTGCCACCTGGCATAACAGCCGAAAGAACCAGCCCTGCTGCCATTACACCACCGCCATACAAGCCGCCAATTGCAAACCCAAGCAGGGGCACGCCAACCAATTGCAACACCGTGCCAACGATTACACCTTTTGGCTGCTCTTTAATACGTCGAAAATCTTCCACGGTGAGGCTTAAGCCCATACCGATCATGATGATAAAAAGGGAAACCGGTAAACCGATTGTGATGTAAGTGTTGCCGAGCATTGTGTCTCCGTAAGTATTTTTTATTGTTCAGCTAATGTAGCCCAAGGCTGAAAGTTTGGCTGTCAGCAAAATTCGGTTTAATCAGCCTTTTTGAATTCCGAGCGAACAATTTGCTCCAGAAAATCGGCAACCACCCGGGTTTTTAGGGAAAGCTGACTACTCAAACCTGGCGGAAACACAAGGTACATGGGCAAGCCGCCGGTGGCCGGGTTGTCGCAATGCCAGTCGGTCAGAATTTCGACCAATTCGCCACGGGCCAGTGCGCCTTGCAACATCCAGTCCGCACTGCGGCCCAAGCCCAGACCAGCTTGAATGGCCCGCACCACCATCATTGGGCTGGAGCAAGTTAGCCAGGAAAGCACCCGGTGCTTTTGGCTGGGCTGCGCACCGTTTTTTGGCCAAAACTCCCATTCCTTTTGATCGCCACGTTGAGAAAAAGCAATGCATTGGTGATGCACCAAATCGGCGGGGGTTTGCGGCACACCATGCTTTTCCAGATAAGCCGGCGCGGCATACAGTTTTCGCCAAATGGTGGCGACTTTTCGGGCGCGCAGGGTTGAATCTTGCAACACACCCACACGCAAAGCGATGTCAAAACCCTCTTCTACAATCAGCGCGTTTCGGTTGGACAGGTCGATTTGCAATTGAACTTCGGGGTACTTAGCATGAAATTCTGGCAGGCGGGGTGCCAGTATTTTTTCGCCCACGATGACTGGCAGGCTAATACGAACGGTTCCATGAGGCTGCCCACTTTGTAACTGGGTTAGTGCATCACGGGCCTCTTGCTGGCTTTCCAGCATGCGCTGTGCATGAATTTTATAAATTTCGCCAGCCTCGGTAATTTTTACCTGCCGCGTGGTGCGATTCAACAAACGAATATTCAAATGCGCCTCAAGCTGGGCAATAGCCCGGCTGATGCTGGAGGGGTTCTCGCCTTTTAGCTTGGCAGCCGCAGCAAAACTGCCAGTATTAACCACCATCAAGAAGGTTTCAGCGGCTTGAAGTTCATTGAAATTGTTGCTCATGACGCAATAGTGTTGTTCGTTGACGGTAGTTTATTTGCACAATGTACATCAATATCATGACTTCACACCATCTCAAAAGGAGTGTGAATCATGAACGAATGGCCCGAAAACCTCACTGGCCTGGACCTGAACTGGAACCTGTTTGAAACCGCAAACAAGGCACTCAGGACAACACTGATGTTACTGATTATTGTTGCTGGCGTTGGTCTGGCCCAAGCAACCGAATTACCTTCAGTGCTGGTGACCGAAACCACGGAATGGCTAGACTTTTCCGGCTGGTTTGCTGATGGCGCAGTAGGCGGATTTGACGCCGCTGGTGCTGGCGTTGGGGCTTGGTAATGCTACTTGAATTGATGTGGCGGCCAACGCCACCAAGCAGCCACAACAGCGAGGGCAAACAGGGTGTAGGCCAAAGCAAAAACCCAGGCCGGAGCTTGGTAGAACATCACGCCATGCACCCAGTGCTGAGTGAAGCTGCCTTGGTACACACCCTGCCCCGCTTGCACGCGCAACCAGTTTTCGAGCGTGGTAAGCGGGCATTCAATGCCCAACCAACTTTCAATAACGACCACTGAAATTGCAAGCAGGTGCAAGGCCCTGAACCACCAGTGGTTCACCCATGACCAACGCAATAAATTGCCCAATACGATTAGCAACAAACCACCCATCACAAACAACACGATGGCAAAGTGGATTAGCAATACTGCGTCGGCAAGGTGGGAATAATTCATGTGCTCAGCATAAAGAAAAAAGCCCCTCAATGTGAGGGGCTTTTCAGTGAAAGCATTACCTGAACGTTTTTAGAAATTCGCAACAGCCATTTCTGTAACACCCTGGTAACCGTTCACAATACTGTCGCGCAGGCCAGGCACTGTGTTCAACACATGGTCAGCGAAGAAGCGTGATGTCAGAATCTTGTCACTGTAGAAACTGTCTGTTTCGCCAGCCCTGATTTTCGCTTCAGCGGCCAACAAGGCGCGTGCCATTTGCCAGCCAGCTACTGTTGTACCTGCCAGTTTCAAGTAAGGCACCGAACCGGCAAACACTGCGTTTGGATTGCTTTTCATGTTCTCAACCACAAACTGCGCGGCATCCAGGAATGAGGTGCGGGCCGCATCCAGACGGGCTGCCACTGCCTTGGCATGTGCTGAACCAGAATCATTAAGCTGCACCACGGTGCGTGCAATTTCCGCGCACAACGCTTTCACCATAGCACCACCATCACGTGATGTTTTGCGGCCCACGAGATCGTTGGCCTGAATGGCTGTTGTACCTTCATAAATGGTCAAAATTTTTGCATCACGGTAGTACTGCGCTGCACCGGTTTCTTCAATGAAACCCATGCCGCCGTGCACCTGTACACCGGTAGATGTAACGTCGATGCTCATTTCAGTCGACCAACCCTTTACCAGCGGCACCATGAATTCATACACCGCCATGTTCTGTTTGCGAGTGGCTTCATCCGGGTGGTTGTGGGCTGCGTCGTAAGCGGCACCTGCCACGCAGGCCATGGCACGCGCAGCTTCAACCTGTGAACGCATGCTCATCAACATGCGCTTTACATCAGGGTGGTTGATGATTGCAACCGCTTCGTTTGAAGAGCCATCCACAGGGCGGGACTGCACACGGTCGTTGGCGTACTGCACAGCTTTTTGATACGCACGCTCAGCCAAACCAATACCCTGAACACCCACCTGGAAACGGGCAGCGTTCATCATTACAAACATGTATTGCAGGCCTTTGTTTTCTTCACCCACCAAATAACCGATTGCACCCTGGCCCACTTCACCCTTGTTGTCGCCGTACAGAAGCACCGCGGTTGGGGAGGCCTTGATGCCCAGCTTGTGTTCGATGGATGCGCAATACACATCGTTGCGCTTGCCCAGGCTTCCATCTTCATTCACCAAAAACTTGGGCACCACAAACAGGCTGATACCCTTCACGCCCTCGGGCGCATCGGGGGTGCGGGCCAGCACCAGGTGCACAATATTTTTGGCCATGTCGTGTTCACCATAGGTGATATAAATTTTTTGGCCAGAAATACGGTAAGTGCCATCGCCTTGTGGCACGGCTTTGGAACGCACCAGCGCCAGATCTGAGCCGGCCTGTGGCTCGGTCAGGTTCATGGTGCCGGTCCATTCGCCGGAAATCATTTTGGGAATGTAAGTCTCTTTCAGTTGCTGGCTGCCAGCCACCAACAGCGCTTCGATGGCGCCATCGGTCAGCAAGGGGCACAGCGCAAAGCTGAGGTTGGAGCCATTGACCATTTCCATGCAGGGTGTTGCCACTACCTTGGGCAAACCTTGACCACCAAATTCAGTGGGGTGCTGCAGGCCTTGCCAGCCCTGCTCTCCGAAAGCTTTGAAAGCCTCTTTGAAGCCTTTGGCTGTGGTTACCACGCCGTCTTTCCAGTTGGCGGCCTCTACGTCGCCCGACCAGTTCAGCGGTGCTACCACCTCGCTGGTGAACTTCGCATTTTCATTCAGAACAGCATCCACGGTTTCCTCGGTTGCGTCTTCACAACCTGGCAACTGGGATACTTGATCCAGGCCTGCCAATTCTTTCAAGACAAACATCATGTCTTTCACTGGGGCGTTGTAACTCATTGTCGTCTCCTGATACAGCTTTGCGTTTTTTTGTTTCTTACAGTTTCTGATTTACAGCTTTTCGGTCAGTTGAGGCACCACCTCAAACAAGTCGCCCACCAAGCCGTAATCGGCCACGCCAAAAATTGGCGCTTCGGGGTCTTTGTTCACGGCCACAATCACCTTGCTGTCTTTCATACCCGCCAAGTGCTGAATGGCACCGGAGATACCAAAGGCCATGTACAACTGAGGCGCCACAATTTTGCCGGTTTGGCCAACTTGCCAATCGTTCGGTGCGTAACCTGCATCAACCGCCGCACGAGAAGCGCCGATGGCTGCATTCAGTTTGTCTGCCAATGGGTTCAAAATGCTGAAGTTCTCGGCAGAACCCACACCACGGCCACCAGAAATAATGGTACCGGCGGCAGTCAGTTCAGGGCGGTCGCTCTTGGCCACTTCACGGTTCACGAATGTGGACTTGCCAGAATCGGCGGCAGCGCTCAGGTTTTCAATTGCTGCAGAACCACCAGCAGCAGCAACCGGGTCGAATGCTGTGGTGCGCACTGTGATCACCTTGGTGCTGTCAGAAGACTGAACCGTAGCAATCACGTTGCCCGCGTAAATTGGGCGGGTGAAAGTGTCTGCACTCTCAACACTGATGATGTCAGAAATTTGTGCAACGTCCAGTTTGGCCGCCACACGTGGTAACACGTTTTTACCCACACTGGTTGCTGGCGCCAAAATATGGCTGTAACCGCTGGCCACTGCAAGAATTTGGGCAGCCAGGTTTTCTGCCAACTGGTCGCCCAGTGAATCAGAATCAGCAACCAGCACCTTGGCTACACCAGCGGCCTTGGCTGCCTGCTCAGCAGCGGCGCCACAGCCCTTGCCAGATACCAGCACATGGATGTCGCCACCAATTTTCTGGGCCGCAGCAATAGTGTTCAGCGTGGCGGGCTTGATGCTTTGATTGTCGTGTTCTGCAATTACGAGTACTGACATGTTTTGCTCCTTAGATCACTTTCGCTTCGTTCTTCAGCTTGTCAACCAGCGTGGCCACATCGGGCACGGTGATACCAGCAGAACGTGTGGGCGGGTCGCTCACTTTCAGTGTTTTGATGCGTGGATCAACATTCACACCCAAATCAGCGGGCTTAATCGTGTCGATCTGTTTTTTCTTGGCCTTCATGATATTGGGCAAAGTCACATAGCGTGGCTCGTTCAAGCGCAAGTCGGTGGTAACTACCGCAGGCAAACTCAGGCTAACTGTTTCCAGGCCACCGTCTACTTCACGGGTTACGTTTACTTTGCCACCTTCAACAACCACCTTGGATGCGAACGTGCCCTGTGGCATGTCGGCCAAAGCAGCCAACATTTGGCCAGTTTGGTTGCAATCATCGTCAATGGCTTGCTTGCCCATGATCACCAGGTCAATGCCTTCTTTCTCAACAATTGCTTTCAGAATTTTCGCAACAGCCAGAGGCTGCAGCTCAACATCAGTTTCAACCAGAATGCCGCGGTCGGCACCAATTGCGGCGGCAGTGCGCAAGGTTTCAACACACTGGGCAACGCCGCAGCTTACGGCGATTACTTCGGTTGCAACACCGGCTTCTTTCAGACGGGTTGCCTCTTCAACGGCGATTTCGTCGAAGGGGTTCATCGACATTTTTACGTTGGCGATATCTACGCCAGAACCATCGCTTTTGCAGCGTACTTTTACGTTGTAGTCGACTACGCGTTTAACGGGTACCAGGATCTTCATGCAAGCCATCCCTTGTTGAAATTGGAGAATATGTGATTTGGATTATACGAAGCGTTTTCTCAAAAAACGCACGATCGTTCGATTTTTCATAGAGTCTACACTCTAAGGGGTGTTCTGTCGAGGTGCAGAATTGACAGAAACAGCCAATTTTCTGCCCAAGCAACCTTATTCGGCCAAGGCCTCCACATGGGCATACACCGAGTCGGCCAAGGCTTCCAGTTCATAGCCCCCTTCCAGCGTGCTGACCAATTTGCCGTCGCAGTATTCTTCAGCCACCCGTTTCAAAAACTGCGTAATCCAGCCGTAGTCTTCTGTGGTCAATGTCATGTCGGCCAAGGGGTCGCTTTCATGGGCATCAAACCCGGCGGAAACCAACACCAGTTGCGGCTTGAAGCGATCAATCGCATCCACCCAGTGGGTTTGAATGGCCTGCTTAATTTCTTCGCGGCCACCACCGGGTTGAATTGGGCAGTTCACCATGTTTTGCGCACCATCAAGCCCACCACTAAATGGATAAAGCGGCGACTGAAAAGTGCTGCACATCAACACCTTGGGGTTGTTGGCAAATGCATGTTCGGTGCCATTGCCGTGGTGCACATCGAAATCAACAATCAATACACGTTCAAGCCGGTAGGCATCAATGGCGTGTTGTGCCGCAATGGCCACGTTGTTGAACACACAAAAACCCATGGCACGGTCAACACAGGCATGGTGGCCGGGTGGCCGCACGGCACAAAAAGCATTGCTCACGGCGTGGGCCATCACCAAATCAACTGCATGCACGCAGGCACCAGCTGCGCGGCGTGCGGCATCCAGTGAGAACTCAGACAAAGTGGTGTCGCCATCAATGTCAATGTTGCGCTTTAAAGGAAAGCGAGCCTTGATGCTTTCGACATAAGCCGCGGTGTGCACAGCAGTGACAGCTGACCAAGGCACCAAAGGTGCCTCGCAATGCACCAGGCGCGGCCAAAGCTCGGAGCTTTGCAACTTTTCCCGAATAACCCGCAGGCGGGCCATGCTCTCGGGATGCCCAAGGCCTGGGTTGTGCAAGGCGCAATCAGAATGGGAAATATAGGCTGTGGTCATGACTTAGGCCCAAACAGCGCAGTGATGCTGGGTTATAGTGGGCGGCAGACCTGCCGGTTGAAAAAAACGCGCGCCGGGTCGACCGTTACTCATTTTGACTACGCCTATACCGGACATGCTGACTCCTTTTGTAACTGCTCAACGAATCTTAACAAGCTTTGCCTCCATTCTAATCAGCACAACACTGTGCACTCAAGCTGTATACGCCCAAGAGGCAGACCGTATAAATTTTGCCGAGCACAAAAAAGCGATTGCTTTGGCCGAGCGCCTTCAAGCCAAGGAAGGCATTCCGGCGACTGCTACCTTTGAACTGTTGAAACAGGCTGAGCTTTTGCCACCGGTTATAAAAGCAGTGCAGCCACCAAAAACAAAAAGTGTTCGGAACTGGGACAAATACAGAGGCAATTTTGTAGAGCCCTATCGAATTCGCAAAGGTGTGGAATTCTGGAATGAGAACCTGGACACACTGAAGGAAGCGCAAGCCAAATATGGAATTCCTCAAGAAGTGATTGTGGCCATTATTGGCGTGGAAACACTATACGGACAACACATAGGCAACTTCAGAGTATTAGACTCCCTGGCCACGCTGGCATTTGCTTACCCAGAAGGCCAGCGCGACCGGTCCGAGTTTTTTTTAAGCGAGCTGGAAGCCTTCATTGCCTTGTGCAACAAAACCCACCTCGACGCACTTGAAGTGAAAGGATCATATGCAGGCGCCATTGGTTTGGGGCAGTTCATGCCCAGTTCATGGACCAACTTTGCCGTCGACGGCGATGCTGATGGCATTGTGGATTTGTTTCACAGCCGCCGGGATGCAATTTTCAGCGTGGCCAATTTCCTGAAAGTACACGGCTGGGAAAGTGGCAAAGCCACACGTGTGCTGGTGGAAATTGAACATGCTGACAATTTAAGCGAACTACTGGCCCCCGACATTGTGCCCACATTCACCCCATCGGCGATGCAGGAAAAAGGCCTGAAAATAAAGGGCCCCACCCTGCCCGATGAAAAACTGGCATTGATTGAACTGGTGCGCGGGGAGGCCGAGCCCACCTTCGTGGCTGGCGGGCAAAACTTTTTCGTGGTGACCCGTTACAACCGCAGCTCCTTCTATGCCAACGCGGTGCTTGAATTGAGCGAAGCGTTGAAACTTAGAAGGGACATGACGAAGCAGGTGGCCAATCAGGCGGGAAACACGCCTGTGGACAGGTAGCGATCACCACGGTCGCACACAATAAATACAATGGTTGCGTTTTCAACTTCTTCAGCAATTTTCAGGGCAATGTGTGCGGCACCTGCGGCTGAAATACCGCAAAAAATACCCTCTTCGGCGGCCATTCTTCGCGCCATTTCTTCGGCTTCAAGCTGGGTTACCTGTACAACACGGTCTACTCCAGCGGGTTTGTAAATTTTCGGCAGGTATTCTTGCGGCCATTTGCGAATGCCCGGAATTTGAGAACCTTCACTGGGCTCCGCTCCAATAATTTGAATTTTGGGGTTTTGGCTTTTCAGGTAACGCGACACACCCATGATGGAACCCGTTGTGCCCATGGCACTCACAAAGTGAGTAACCTGACCAGCGGTGTCGCGCCAAATTTCAGGGCCAGTGGTTTCAAAGTGGGCCAAGGGATTATCTTCGTTGGCAAACTGATCAAGAATTACGCCTTTTCCTTGATCGCGCATTTGTTCGGCCAGGTCGCGGGCATATTCCATGCCGCCTTTTTGCGGGGTCAAAATAATTTCTGCGCCAAATGCACGCATGGTTTGGCGGCGTTCGATGCTGAGGTGTTCAGGCATGATAAGCACCATGCGGTAACCGCGAATGGCAGCTGCCATGGCCAAGGCAATTCCCGTGTTGCCCGATGTGGCCTCGATCAAAGTATCGCCAGGCTTGATGGTGCCACGCGCTTCGGCATGTTTGATCATTGAAATCGCGGGGCGATCTTTCACAGAACCGGCGGGATTGTTGCCTTCCAGTTTACCCAGAATGACATTGCCGCGATCGGCATTGGCCTTGCCAGGCAAACGTTGCAACTGCACCAAGGGGGTATTGCCAATGGTGTCTTCAATGGTGAGGTATTTCACAGCCGGATCACTTTCAACAAAGGTAATCCGGCTATTTTAGCTTAATGCGGATGCACTACACCATCGCGCAAGGCTGGGCGGTGTGGAATCCACTGCGGCAACAGCGACGTAATGATCATCGTAAACAAGCCCAACACCATGCCCAGCAACTGGGGTGGCCAAATTTCGCTGGGGAAGAAGTTCTTGGCAATCAACCAACTGCTTACACCCACGATGATTGAGCACACTGCCCCTTGGCTGGTGGCCTTTTTCCAGTACAAGCCAAATACCAGCGGCACAAACGCAGCGGCCAACGTAATTTCATAAGCGCTTTCTACCATCTCGAAAATCGACGATTCACTGTTTACAGCAAATGCCACAACGACGATGGTGAACACAAACACCGAAATACGCATGGTCAACAACAAGGCCTTGTCATCCATTTTGGGATAAATGTTTTTGACAATATTTTCCGAGAATGACACCGCAGGCGCCAGCAAAGTGGCACTGGAAGTACTCATGATGGCGGATATCAGCGCACCAAAAAACACGATTTGTGCAAATACCGGAGTGTGGTTCAACACCAGGTTGGGCAGCACCATTTGGGAATCTTCCGTGACCATCGCGCCAAAGGTAGCCGGGTCAATCATGATGGCACCGTAGGCCAGAAATACCGGCACAAAGGCAAAGAAGAAATACATGGAACCACCCAGCACAGCACCGCGCACCGCAGTTTTTTCATCTTTCGCTGAACTGATGCGCTGGAAAATATCCTGCTGGGGAATTGAACCGAAAGCCATGGTGAGGAAGGCACCTACAAATGGTACCCACAGAACATAGCTGAATTCTTCAGGGAAAAACTGCAGCTTGCCCGCCGCTTCGGCATGGTCAATCACGGTGCCCACACCACCAGCCAGGTCAGCCACAATCCACATGATGTAGACCATGCCGGCTGCGATTACGATCATCTGGATAAAATCGAGAACCGCCACCGACAGCATGCCACCAAACAAGGTGTAGATGAGTACCACCGCAGCGCCAATGACCATGCCCCATTCCTGGGAAATTGCACCATTGGTGAGCACATTGAAGATCAAACCCAGTGCACTGATTTGAGCAGCCACCCACCCCAAATACGACACCACGATGCAGGCACTACAGAAAATTTCAACGGCTCGGTTATAACGCACCCGGTAATAGTCGCCCAAGGTCAGCAAATTCAGGCGATAAATTTTGGGGGCAATGAACAAACCAGCCAGAATCAGGCACATGGAAGCGCCGAACGGGTCGGCCACAATACCGCTCAAGCCCTCTTCTACGAAAGTGGAAGAAATGCCCAGCACGGTTTCCGAACCAAACCAGGTGGCAAACACCGTTGCAGTAACAATTGGCAGGGAAAGGTGCCTGCCGGCCACGGCGTAATCGGCCGCGCTGTGCACATTTCGGGCCACATACAGGCCAATCAGAACGGAAACAATCAGGTACGCAACAACCGAGGCAAGCAACATCGTGAAAACCCACCAGAGAGGAAAAATGATTTTGGATTATAGGCAAGAAACATGCGCACTGCTAGAACAGACCCTGTGGGCCAGTGTAGCCGATCAAAAAGGGCCAGAGTAAATCAAGCGCGACAACACCAAAAAGCACGGCCAGCATCAGCACCATCCAGAACAAAGCACGATTCAAGCGCTTTTGCTGTTTCACCAACTGCTCAATTTGATCATCGATGCGGCCATTGGAATGCGTGAGTGTTTGGTGCAACAAGCGCGGCAAGGCGGGCAATATTTGCGACCATTGGGCAGCTTCCCACTGCAAAGTGGACTGGAAGCCCTTGAAACCGATTTGCTGATGCATCCAGTTCTCCAAAAAAGGTTTCGCTGTTTTCCACAAGTCCAGGTCGGGGTCGAGCTGGCGGCCCAAGCCCTCCACGTTCAGCAAGGTTTTTTGCAACAGCACCAGCTGGGGCTGAATTTCAACATTGAAGCGGCGGGAGGTTTGAAACAGGCGCATCAAGGCCTGCCCCAGCGAAATTTCTTTCAAGGGTTTGCCAAAGAAGGGTTCAATACAGGCTCGAATGGCCGATTCGAGTTCATCAATTCGCGTGCCCTTGGGCACCCAACCCGATTGCACATGCAGCTCGGCAACGCGCTTATAATCTTGCCGGAAAAACGCCAGGAAGTTTTGCGCCAGGTATTGTTTGTCGACATCGCTGAGCGTGCCCACAATACCGAAATCAAGCGCAATGTAACGCCCAAAATCTTCGGGCTGATCACCCACATAAATGTTGCCGGGGTGCATGTCGGCGTGGAAGAAACCATCGCGAAATACTTGGGTGAAGAAAATTTCCACGCCCTCGCGCGACAATTTTTTTAAATCAATATTGTGTTCGCGCAGCCTTTCAGTTTGCGAAATTGGAATGCCATGCATGCGCTCCATGGTGATCACGGTGCTGCAACAATAATCCCAATACATTTCAGGCACGCGCAACAAGTGCCCACTGCCCGAGGTGGGCGAGAAATTGCGGCGTAACTGCGATGCATTGGCCGCCTCGCGCATTAAATCCAGTTCGTCATGCAAATATTTATTGAATTCGGCCACTACTTCACGGGGCTTGAGGCGTTTGCCATCTGATGAAATTTTTTCAATCCAGCGCGCAGCTGTTTTCATCAAGGCCAGGTCTTTGTCGATGACATCGATCATGCCGGGGCGCAACACCTTCACCGCAACCTTTTTGCCTGCAAGTTCACCACGCTTGATGACCGCAAAGTGAACCTGAGCAATAGAGGCGCTGGCCACGGGCATGTTCTGAAAATCAAGAAACATGTCATCAATTTGCCGCCCCAAACTGGCTTCAATCAATTCACGGGCCTTATCGGAAGAAAACGCAGGAACCTGGTCTTGCAGCTTGGCCAACTCATCGGCCACATCTTCAGGCAACAAATCGCGCCGGGTCGACAACAACTGACCGAACTTCACAAACAATGGACCCAAGTCTTCCAACGCACGGCGCATGCGCTCACCGCGCGGGGCCTGCACATGCGAACGCGATGAAATCAGCGTGAGCAACCACTTGGCCAAGCCGTTGTTGATTGAATCGGCAGCGATCAGGAACAGGCCATACTTTCTTGCAACCAAAGCAATGCGGGCCAAGCGGCGAAGCTTCATTTGGCGGCACCCGGCGTTTGTTCAGACTTAACGAGATCGATTTTAGCCAAGCGTTTTTCGAGGCGTGCAAGTTCATCACGCAACTGATTCACTTCATTGCGAAAAGCATCGAATTCAGATGCTGTAGGTGCCATTTCTTTTTCATGCACCACATACTCGCGCAAATTGTTCTTAAAACGCTGCACCACATCACGTGCATTCGTACCCAAGGCAGACAGGGTATTCATGACCCACACTGCTTGAGCATCGCCCACCACTCGAGCCAAATCGCGCTCAGGGTCCCAGCTAAGGTCGTTGATCACAGTAGAAACGGTTTGTGCGAAATCCATATCGCCTTCAATCGCTGCTTTTCTCGACATGCTGTTGGGGTTGCTGACCGAACCAATCAGGTCGGCCCATTGCATGGAAATGGTGGTGTCAGCAGGTGCAGCCACACCATTGGCTGGCAAACTAATTTGAAAGTAGCCATGGTCGTTTACACGCAATTGAAGCTGTATTGGGGCAATTCCCAGCACCAATACTTTGCCGGCTTCCTTTTGTAGCTTTTGTTTGCTGCTGCGCTGCTGATCCAACAAGTGGTTTAGTACCAAACACACCGTTTGAGTAACCGTGGCTGACATCAAATTTAAAGGTGCAGACAACAAACCGCCCGCCGCAGCAGCACCCTTGGCTTGGCCAGAGGACAGCAACTTGGAGGCGAATTGAAAAAACAACACAGGGGGACTGGCCAAGGCACACTTCCAAACAGAAAAAACTTGTTTGAGTGTAACCCAGCCGGGCAGGCCAAGCCCGGCGGGTAGGTTCAAAAATTACAGATTGTGAATGCCTGAAAGTACCCAACCACCACCCGAGAGCGGGCGGCTCATGATCCACAATTCATTAATTTCCGCTGCAGCGGCGTCCTGCTCCTCGCGCAACATGCCGGTAAAGGCCACTGTGGCAATTTGCTCGTCTACATCGGTCTCGAAACCGATCAACTGGGCATCAAGCGTAACCACATCCGTGCGGTTCACAACATTGCCGCGCGCCTCGATTTCAGACCGCAGGTGGTCGACCACCTCGTCGCTGCAATATTCGCGCAGGCCAGCAATATCGCCCTTGTCGTAAACGCCTTGCATGGTTACAAAAAACTTCTTGGCGCTATTCACAAAATTTGCTTCATCAAAGCCTGCGGGCAGGTCTTTCACAGGGGTTGCTGCTGGCATTGGGGCATCAAATGCAGATGCATGGCCAAACTGACCGAAACCTTGATCATTGCGCGGTGCGCCCATTCCGGGAACCGGGTCGTTGATGGGGTTTGATGGTGCGTTGTAGCTGGGCATTTGTGGTGCTTCGCGATAGCTGTTGTTGCTTGTTGTGCCTGCATTACCCGCACCTGCTGTACCATAGGCTGGCCGTTGGTTTGCACCCTGCTGGCCACGCAACATGCGCACCAGAAATATAACGGCGAAAATAGCCAAACCAATCATCAGCATGGTGCCCAGGAACTCGGCCATGCCTGCGCCAAAGCCCAAGTGACTAAACAAAGCGGCCAAACCCAAACCTGCCGCCAAACCAGCCAGAGGGCCCAGGAAACGGTTACGAGGCGCAGCCGCTGTACCTGCGGCCGTGCCAGCCGGGCTAGTGGCCTGTTGCTTGGCAGGCGCTGTGGAAGTGGTTCCGGATGGCGCAGTAGATGGCGTTTTCTGGAACTGGGATGGTGCCGAGCGGCCGAAACTGCCACCACCGCCCAGGCGCTTGGCCTCGGCATCGGTGGGCAAGGCGCCCAAACTTAAAAAAGCTGCAACTACAGCAAATACTGACAACCGAACAGACCAAACTCGGGCTTTCACAGCAACAACCTCCTGATTATTAATTTTTTCGCGAACAGCCAATAGACAAACTCAAGCGAATTTGGTTCCTTGGTGCAACGCGACCACACCCGCAGTGAAATTGGTGTATTTCACCTGGTCAAACCCACTGTCAAGCATGATGCTTTTCAAGGTTTCCTGATCGGGGTGCATGCGAATGCTTTCGGCCAAATACTGGTAGCTGGCGCTGTCTTGCGCCACGATTTGACCAATTTTTGGCAACACCTGAAATGAATACAAATCGTAAGCCGGTGCCAACAAAGGGTTTACCTTCGAAAACTCAAGCACCAGCACCTTGCCACCCGGCTTAATGACCCGACGCATCTCGCTCAGGGCTACATCTTTGTGGGTCATGTTGCGCAAACCAAAGGCCACTGTCACTACATCGAAGTAATTGTCGGCAAAGGGCAGCTTTTCAGCATCACACAGGGCCATTTTTGGCAAATACCCATGATCAATCATGCGGTTACGACCCACACGCAGCATGCTTTCATTGATGTCGGTCAGCCAAACTTCACCGCTTGGGCCCACTTTGTCCAGAAAGGCCTTGCTGAGATCGCCTGTACCCCCCGCAATATCAAGCACTTTCATGCCCGGGCGTACACCCGCTGCACGCACCGTGCTGGCTTTCCAAAGGCGGTGCATGCCACCCGACATCAGGTCGTTCATGATGTCGTATTTGGCTGCCACCGAATCGAAAACCTCGGCTACTTTTTTGGCTTTCTGGTCTTCAGGAACCTTCTCGAAGCCGAAATCGGTAATTTTGTCGTTCATGTTGATGTGTTGCTTTATTTAGTGGCTTGCGCAGGCGCCGCCCTTCTTTTGCTCAAACGGAATGTTCTCTGGAGCATTGGGTTCGCGGCTGGCCCCCGCAGCTTTCAAACGCTCCAGATAGTCTTCCCACAAACCTTCCTGGTTTTCGCCCATCCACAACAGGTATTGCCAGCTGAACAGGCCTGAATCATGGCCATCCGAGAAAAACGGCTTGATGGCATACATGCCCACAGGTTCCAGATTGTTGATGGTCACCTCTTTCTTACCCACTTGAAGAGTTTCCTGACCAGGACCGTGGCCACGTACCTCGGCAGAGGGCGAATACACCCGCAACAGCTCAAAAGGCAGGTTAAAACAGGCGCCAGTGTCGAATTCAATTTCTAGCACCTTGGACTTCTGGTGTACCACGATGCGTGTTGGGGTGGGAATATTGGTCGTTTCCATGCTGCTTGGGGTCTTTGGAATGCGTAATCCTCAAGTGTATCCCATCGAGGCCTGCAGCGGTTTACACCTCGACACGGGATCAATATGATGACTATTCATTCAAGTGTCATATTTCTGTCATGGAAATCCACTACTTTAGGTGGCATTGCACAAAACAAATATGACAGAGAAGAGGAAAACAGATGTCCAGCACCATTTTAGTTGTTGAAGATGAGCCCGCGATTGCAGAGTTGATTGCAGTCAACCTGAGCTTTGCTGGGCACAAAGTACTTCGAGCCACCGACGCAGACCAGGCAAAAACCCTGATCACTGCTGAATTACCCGACTTGGTGCTGCTGGACTGGATGCTGCCTGGCAAAACCGGCATTCAGTTTGCGCATGAGATGCGTGGCCATGAGCGCACACGCCATGTGCCGGTGATCATGCTGACCGCCCGCACCGAAGAACAAGATAAAGTGGACGGCCTTGAAGCGGGTGCTGACGATTACATCACCAAGCCGTTCTCGCCAAAAGAACTGCTGGCTCGGATCAAGGCTGTATTGCGCCGCCGCGCACCCCAATTGACCGACGACATTGTTGAAGTGCACGGCCTGAAACTGGACCCAGTCACGCACCGCATCATGGGCCATGACAAGATTATTGACATGGGCCCCACAGAATTTCGATTACTGCACTTTTTCATGACTCACCCAGAACGCGTGCACAGCAGAACCCAACTGCTGGACCAAGTGTGGGGCGACCATGTATTCGTTGAAGAACGCACCGTGGACGTTCACATTCGACGCCTGCGCCAAGCCTTGACCATTTCAGGGCATGATCGTCTGATTGAAACAGTTCGGGGAGCAGGTTACCGTTTTACCGCAACGCAAAATGAAGGGGCACTAAACTAAGACCTCCCCCAGGCCAGATATTCCCCTAGAATACGCATCTATGGCGTTCATCTTTTTCCGATTGATACTGTTGACCATGGTGCTGGGTGCAGCTGCCATCGTGGGCCAAATGGTTGCTGGCCACAAAGGCGCAGTGGCGGGGTCTATTCTCGCTTCGCTGGTGGTCTATGCGCTTCATGTTCGCTCAGGCCTGCGAATTATCGCCTGGCTTGACGAATTCAAGGTTGAAAACGTGCCTGATGTCTCGGGCTGGTGGGACGACCTTGCGGCCAAGCTGTTTCGCTACCTGCGTTTGCACCAGCGCCAGCAACAGGCACTAACCAATGCACTGGTATCGTTTCGCACGGCGGCACAAGCCCTTCCCGATGGCGTGGTTACGCTTGATTCCGAAGGGCACATTTCCTGGTGCAACGACACGGCGCAAGACCACCTGGGTTTGAAACTGGGTAGCGACATTGGCCAACCACTTATCAACCTGGTTCGTAATCCGAACTTCTCCAAGTACATTCGCAGCCGCTCGTGGGAACAGCCCATGATCATGACTGCGCCCCGCAGCCGCAGTAAGGTGTTGTCGGTGCAGTTGGTTAGTTACGGCGACCAACAAATGCTGGTGCTGTCTCGCGACGTAACACAGGTTGAGAAACTTGAGCGGATGCGGCGGGATTTTATTGCCAATGTGTCGCATGAACTGAAAACACCGCTCACCGTGCTCAGCGGTTTTCTGGAAACTTTCCGGGACTTGCCTTTGAGTAAGGAACAACAAACCGAATACCTGAATTTGATGCACACCCAGGCCGATCGCATGAAGAACCTTGTGGAAGACCTGTTGGCGCTGTCAGCGCTTGAATCCTCCCCCAATGCTGGCGAAGGTGGCGAGCCCGTTGACCTGAGCAGCATTGCACAGAAAACAGGTGATGAAGCACAACAGCTTTCGGGAGGTAAACACAATATTTCAGTGGCAGTGGAAAAAGGCCTTATGGGCTTTGGGAACTCCGCTGAAATTTTTAGTGCATTCTCGAATATTGTGACCAACGCAGTGCGCTACACACCGGAAAAGGGAAATATCAGCATTACCCTGCAGCGGACGGAAAATGAGATTGGCAAGGCCTGCGCCGCGTTTGTGGTGAAGGACACCGGTATTGGCATTTCTGCTGAACACATTCCACGCTTAACCGAGCGCTTTTACCGCGTAGACCGGAGCCGTTCGCGCGAAAGTGGCGGCACGGGTTTGGGCTTGGCAATTGTTAAACATGTGGTACAGCGCCATGATGGCGAACTGGACATTCAAAGCCGCCCTAATGCGGGCAGCACCTTCACCATTTTGATACCACTTGCAAAGGCCGGCTTGGCCTCAAAGCCCGCAGTTGTTGAAGCAGCGGCTATTTAAAAATGTGAGAAAACATTATTTTTAAAACTCCATAATCAAATAAAGATTAGGGTTTCTTTGTTCCATTTGTTCAATGGCCTCATTACTCACATATTGATCATCGCCGCCAAGTGCCAGCGTTTTGAAATTTGTGTACCTCTCTGAAAGGGCCACAACCGCTGCATCAGTGATTTGTTCACACCCGGCAAGGTACAAGTCAGATAAACCAGGACAACCGGCCGCCAATGCCAACACCGCTGAATCCGTTATTGAACAATCGGTCAACCTGAGGCTAACCAAATTTGGGCACCGCTGTGCCAAAGCAAGAATGGCCACATCGGTTATTCGCTCACAAAACTCCAGGCTCAATGAGGTCAGGTTCGGGCATGCTTCTGCCAGAGCAATAATGCCGTCATTGGTCAATTGTCTTTGAGCATGTAAGTTCAGCGACGTGCAGTTCGGAAACCTGGCAACCAATGCTATCAGCGACGCATCGGTGACGGAATTTTGAACACTGAATTCAAGATGCTGAATTTGCCTGGTACCTGGCGAGTCGAGAATACCTTCAATATCTTCTATGCGGGGTACCGATGTAATCTTGATCTGCTCAACCTTTCGAAAAGGAGTGAGAGCCTGATTCACTTCATTGCAAGGCGCTGTTACTACGCGCTGTTGCTCGCGAACCAGGTTTTTTAGCTCCTTATTGACCAATACAAGCGAATGATTTCTTGAATTCGAATCAAGGAAAGTTATTAACCTTTGAATAACTTCTTTCGGTAGTTGCAATAAACCTTTGATTTCCTCGACTTGATTAGGTTGATTGGCTGAATGGTCAAGTCTTTGCCTTTTGGAAGCTTGAGCGCAATCTTGAGTTTCTTGGGATTGGGCTGGTCTGACTCTTGCTGTTAAGTTTCCCACTGCGCTTGGAAGCTGGGCAGCCAATTGACTCGCAACTTGCTGTGCAGCCGCCACAGTTCCCTGAGGGTTATGGCGCGCGGGTTGATTATTTGGAGAAGCTTGAAGCGACTCATTTCGTTGAACTGGTGAAACCATAGCAGCCCCGTGATGCTCACAAACACTTGAGTAACAACCAAAGTGCTATGGGTTCAAGGCAAGCTGTGTTAGCTCGCGAAGGCAGCGTGCAATTCGGCCCGTAAGGCTAGCATCCACTGCGGTTTGGTATCCAGAAGAAGCTGCTGCCTTGGCGACAAGGAGACGCCTTGCTTGGCTGCGGCCCAAACCGGTGCTGGAAAGTGTTTGTCGTCAGAAAAACGGGGAATGACGTGCCAGTGCAAATGCGGCACCACATTACCCAGGGTTGCAATATTGGCTTTGTCTGCCTTGAACACGCGAAGCACGAACTGCTCGAGTAACACCACAGCATCCATGCACAGTATTCGGTCTTCGCGGCTTAAGTCAGAGAACTCCCTTACATGGTCGTTCCATACCAAGCGCAGGAAGCCGGGGTAGTCGGCATCCACTGCCTCAATCACCCGAAACTTGCTGCAATTGAAAACCCAATCGCCGCCCGGTGTAGCACACAGGGGGCAATTGGGTTGCGGTTCAATCGTGGACACGGAACTGATCACACCAAAATACGTTCGATACCGCCATCGTTGGCCTCTCTCACATAGTTCTGCAGCCAGTCTTTGCCCAGTACATTCTTGGCAATTTCAACCACAATGTAATCGGCATCTACATTGGCATCGTCACTGTAGCGGCTCAAACCTTGCAAGCAAGACGGGCAGCTGGTGAGAATTTTCACATCGGCCTGCGGCGCTTTTTCGCGCAACTTGTCAGCACCTTTCCGCATTTCCTCTTCCTTGCGGAATCGAACCTGCGTGGCCACATCTGGGCGAGACACGCCAAAAGTGCCTGATTCGCCACAGCAACGGTCGTTCTTCGTGATGTTCTGGCCCTGCAACTCGCTGTTGATCAAGGTGTTCACCACCTTCAACGGGTCGTAAGTTTTCATGGGTGTGTGGCAAGGGTCGTGGTACATGTACTGCGTACCGGTCACATTGTCCAGCTTCACGCCCTTTTCCATCAGGAATTCGTGAATGTCGATAATGCGGCAGCCCGGGAAAATTTTCTCGAACTCATAACCCTGCAACTGGTCGTAACACGTACCACAGCTGACCACCACGGTTTTAATGTCGAGGTAGTTCAGCGTATTGGCCACGCGGTGGAACAGCACGCGGTTGTCGGTGATCATTTTCTCGGCTTTGTCGTACTGGCCTGAACCACGCTGCGGGTAACCGCAACACAGGTAACCCGGTGGCAACACGGTTTGTACGCCCACATTCCACAACATGGCCTGCGTGGCCAAGCCCACTTGGCTGTACAGGCGTTCAGAACCGCAACCGGGGAAATAAAACACAGCCTCGGTGTCGGCCTGCGTGGTTTTCGGGTTGCGAATCACTGGCACGTAATCGCTGTTTTCAATATCCAGCAACGCACGCGCGGTTTTCTTGGGCAAACCACCGGGCATGGGCTTGTTGATGAAGTGAATCACCTGCTCACGAATGGGTGCCTTGCCCACTGTGGCTGGCGGCTTGGCCGTTTGCTTGTTCAGCATGCCCAGCGATTTCGCCACTTTATAGGCACCACGCTGCAACTTGTAACCCACACCGGTCATGCCAGCGCGCATGGCCTTGATGGTGGCCGGGTCTTTCGCATTCAGGAAAGTCATGGCCAAGGCGGTGCCGGGGTTGAAGCTTTTCTTGTCCATCTTGCGCAGCAAAGCACGCATATTCATGGACACATCGCCAAAGTCGATATCGACCGGGCACGGGGTTAAACACTTGTGACACACCGTGCAGTGGTCGGCCACGTCTTCGAATTCTTCCCAATGCTTAATCGACACACCACGGCGGGTTTGTTCTTCGTACAGGAACGCCTCCACCAGCAGGGATGTGGCCAGAATTTTATTGCGAGGGCTGTACAGCAGGTTGGCGCGTGGCACGTGGGTGGAACATACGGGCTTGCACTTGCCGCAACGCAGGCAGTCTTTCACTGAAGTGGCAATTGAACCAATGTCGCTTTGGCTCATGATCAGGCTTTCATGGCCCATCAGGTTAAAGCTGGGTGTATAAGCGTTGGTCAGGTCGCCGCCGGGCAACAACTTGCCCTTGTTAAAGCGGCCTTCCGGGTCAATGCGCTGCTTGTAGTCTTGGAAAGGCTTCAGCTCCTCCTGCGTAAGGTATTGGTATTTGGTAATACCAATGCCGTGCTCGCCTGAAATAACACCATCCAGATTGCGGGCAATTTGCATGATGCGGTCCACGGTGGCTTCCGCTTCATGCAGCATTTCGTAATCGTCAGAATTCACCGGGATGTTGGTGTGCACATTGCCGTCACCAGCATGCATGTGCAGCGCCACGAACAGGCGGCCACGCAAAATTTGCTTGTGAATGGTTTTGCACTCTTCCATCACGGGCACAAATACACCGCCTTCAAAAATACGGTTCAGGTTGTGGCGCAGTTCAGTTTTCCAGCTAACGCGAATGGTGCGGTCTTGCAGCACATCAAACACGGTGGCTTCGGGCTGCTCAGCCAGGCGCTTCTCCAGCGCAGCATCCAGGTGCCCCAGGCCAATGGTTTTCATTAGGGGGTTGGCTTGTACCAACGGCATGTTCATGTTGGCCAACAACCAGCTCCAGCGCTCGTGTACGGTTTCCAGCAATTCAACAGCACGGCCCACGCGGTCGCCCACTAAATCTTCAACGGAAATCTTGGTGGCATCTACCTCGTCGGTTTTGCCCAAAGTGAGCGGCTTTTCAAAGAAAGAGCGCAGCTCGGCAACCAGCTTCAGCTTGTTGCGAATCGACAATTCAATGTTGATGCGTTCAATTTCATCGGTGTACTCGCCCATGCGTGGCAAGGGAATCACCACGTCTTCATTGATTTTGAAGGCATTGGTGTGGCGCGCAATGGCCGCTGTGCGGGCACGGTCGAGCCAAAACTTCTTGCGGGCTTCGGGGCTAACAGCCACAAAACCTTCACCGGCTCGGCCATTGGATAGGCGCACCACTTCAGAGGCGGCCTGGGCCACGGCATTTTCATCGTCGCCTACGATGTCGCCGAACAAGACCATTTTCGGGAATGCGCCACGCTTGGACTTCGGGCTGTACTTCACCGCGCGCAAATAGCGCTCGTCGAGGTGCTCAAGGCCGGCCAGAATGGCGCCCATGGCTTTGCCTTCGCCGTCGAGGTAATTTTTGATTTCAACAATGGACGGCACAGCGTCGCGGGCCTGGCCATAAAACTCCAGACACACGGTGCGGGTGTGCTTGGGCATGCGGTGCAATATCCACTTGGCCGAGGTAATAAGGCCGTCGCAACCCTCTTTCTGAATACCGGGCAGGCCAGCCAGGAATTTGTCGGTGACGTCTTTGCCCAAGCCCACTTTGCGGAAACGCGCGCCTTCCACTTTCAGGCGTTCGGTTTTCAGAATTTTGGCGTTGGGCGCAAGGCGACCGTCAGACCACACCAAGTCGAACTCGGCATACGGTGCGTCGTGAATTTTGCCCAGGTTGTGGTTCACGCGGGTGACTTCAAGCCAGTCGCCCTGCGGGTCGACCATTCTCCACCAAGCCAGGTTGTCTAGCGCGGTGCCCCACAACACGGCTTTCTTGCCGCCTGCATTCATGGCGATGTTGCCGCCAATACAGCTGGCTTCAGCCGAGGTTGGGTCTACGGCAAACACACGGCCCGCGTGCTCAGCTGCTTCAGAAACACGCTTGGTTACAACACCCGCGCCAGAAAACACCGTGGCGTATTCCTCGGTAAGGCCCGGCAGCACTTCCATTTTGACCTGGCCGAGTTCTTCCAGCTTTTCTGTGTTGATGATGGCTGACATGGCCGTGAGTGGCACCGCACCACCGGTGTAACCCGTGCCGCCTCCGCGTGGAATAATAGTGAGGCCCAAATCGATACAGGCTTTCACCAGGCCAGGAATTTCAGATTCCCGATCGGGCGTTAGCACCACAAAGGGGTACTCCACGCGCCAGTCGGTTGCATCGGTTACATGGGAAACACGGGATAAACCGTCGTATTTGATGTTGTCTTTCGCAGTGTGCTCGCCCAGCGCCTTGCGGGCATGGCCACGCAAAATGGCCATGGCTTCCAGTTCACGCTGAAAATCGCGCACGGCTTTGTCAGCCAAAGCCAGCAATTCACGCACCTTGGCACTGCGGTGGTCTGAATCCGTTTCTTCCACGCCTTCTTTGATCTCGGCACGGCGAGCGTCAATTTCGCTTAGGCGGTGGAACAAGGCATCAATCAGCGCAGTAAGGCGCTTGGGGTTATCCAACAAATCATCTTGCAAATAGGGATTGCGGCGCACCACCCAAATGTCGCCCAACACCTCGAACAGCATGCGGGCTGATCGACCAGTTTTACGTTCCTGGCGTAGCTCTTGAAGAATGTTCCAGGCTGACTCACCCAGCAAACGGATGACGATTTCTCGGTCCGAAAACGAGGTGTAGTTGTATGGAATTTCCCGCAGGCGCGCGGTTTCGCCAGCTGAGGGTTTCAGGGTGTTTAATTCGACGGGTGCGTTCATGAAAAACCTTTGGACTGCATTGAACAACAGTGTAGCAAATTTGGTTAGGCTTGGGCGTAAGAAACAACTCTAAAATCGGGCAAAACCCTTGTATAACAAGGGTTTTAAGACCATAGGGGGTTTAAGGAGCAGGCCGAACAAGTTGATTTTTCAATAACTGACGCCGGGCGTAACACATGCAGTTCCTTCATTTAAACTGTTGAAATGTGCTGTATAAACAAGAAAACAGAAAGGCTTCAGAGGGGATTATGCGAAAGGTGTGCAGGGGTTTGATGTTCATTTATCCGTTAATATCCGGATAAGGAATTTAAATCAAGTTAGCCCCCCCAATCCCAATCACTTAAACTCTCATCATGACCAAATCAACAACTATCTGGACCGCTTGTAGTAGTTGTGATCGCGACACCAAACATACGATTCTCTTTTCTGCCGAAGAGAGCGAGTATGAATATCGCATTGATCGCACCTATCAAATTGTTGAATGCTGTGGGTGCGAAACAAAGAGCTTTAGAAAGACTGTCTCCTATATCGAAGATGCGTATAAAATCGATGAAGATGAATGGGAAGTACCTCAAGATATCAGCTCATACCCTGCAGTTTTAAAAGGGCACCAAGCACTTCCCGGAATTAGACGGGCTCCAAAATTGGTAAGAGAAATTTACACGCAGTCCCTTGATGCAATTAAAAACCAATCAAACATTTTGGCCGGAATTGGGTTGCGTGCCACCATAGAAGCCATATGCAACGAACGACAAGTAACCGGAAGAAGCCTTGAGGCAAGAATTGACAAACTCGCCAAATCAGGTTTCATTTCACAAAATGATGCCGACCGCCTTCATGCAATACGTTTCATGGGCAACGATGCTGCCCATGAAATACATGCAGCGGAGCTTGAAGGACTATTAGTTGCTCTACGAGTAGTGGAACACTTGATTATAAGTGTTTACATTCTCGATAAAGATGCTGACGGGGTACTTGAAACGCTTATCAAGACATATGCACAGTTTGAGAATCTGCTGAGAACAAAGATTAATGTACACCCCAAAGGAACTGAGTTACCTTTATTCAAATATCTGGGAAAAGATGCACGAAGATTTCATGGCTATTTAAAATCACACGAAGCGAAGCTAATAGCCAATATTGCCAGTGGTGAATTTGCTGAACTTAGTCTTGGGAAGAATGATACCTTTGCAGGAACAAAGGAAAAGTTCCAGTATTATGTAATCTCGTGATTTATAGAGTGCTAATTTTTCAATCAACCTGACCGCCCAACGCAACGCTTTGGGTTCCTTCCATGCCTCCGGCATTCCGGCCACAGGTTACTTCCAACGTTAAGCATCACATGAAACCAGTCGAAGCGACGATAGCAGACTACCAATCAATGGTTGTTCTGTTCCAAAATGAGTCCGATAGAGGCGCTGCGGTGCTTGCCGGTAGCTATGTTGAAAACCATCTAGGACTATATCTAAGGTCGAAAATGATCGACCTTTCGGTTGCTGAGCGAATATTCTCAGCAGAAGGCGCTCTTTCGACGTTCGCCCAGCGAATTGATTTTGCTCAAGCCTTCGGGTTGCTTTCCAAGGCCCAGTGCACAGATTTGCATCTAATCAAGAAAATCAGGAATCATTTTGCGCATCATCCGAAAGAAGCTTCCTTCAACGAAAAGCCAGTATCTGATTGGGTTCGAAATCTGATAGCTTCAATGACAAAGATAACGACGCCAGATAGAGCAACGGACACAATTGATGACGCTAGGCTTTGCTATCTAATTTCGGCAGGGATGTTCATAGCATTGAATATGGAAATCAAATGAGGACTCAACCTATGCAGGAGGTGACTTTTTACGAAATTCTTGAGGTTAGCCCGAATGCGAGCCAAGCCGTAATACGTGCCGCCTACAAAAGCCTGATTCAGCGTTACCACCCAGACAAGAATTCAGGGAGCTTGGATATGGAGCAAAAGACTATTCTCATCGGTAAGGCATTTGAAGTGCTATCCGATCCAGAAGCGCGAAAGGCATATGACCAATATCTTGAACAACAATTGTCGAACGCAATCGGCGAGCAAAAGCCGCATGATGCGGCAGAGGATGGTGCAGAATCAGCCCCCGTTAGCCCACCGACACTCTATCAACCAGCATTCTCAACCGGAACCACTCCGGCATCGCTGATAGCGTGGATTGTGGGTGGTATTGCTGCTGCCCTATTTTTCTTGGCAATCCTAGCGAATTCATCTTCATTACAACACATGCTTACTCAAGATGAACGTCCACAACAAACAATGCAAACGAAGCCAAGTGACATGGATTGGGCTGCCGCCGAACAAAAGCGACAGGCAGACGCCGAACAAAACGAGGCTGAATCAAGGGTTGCGCGGACGATTCCTGAGTTGGCTCTCGGTATCACTGTAAAAATGCCACCGAGCAAAGACGGAATCCGTCATTGCTCCGAATTCACTATTTGCACTCACTACATAAAAATTCCCACTCTTGGCGTTATCGTTCACAAAAATGACGCCGAAAGGATTATGCAGCACATACTGAAAAACCGTGCGCTAACCGTCGATGGCATCAAGACTAAGCTGAGTCAGCATCAATATACTGAGCTAACACAGGTGGATGGCGAGGCAACACTGAAAAAAATAATACTTGAGCAAATTAATATGGCGATTGTGGGCTACCATAATTACGGCGTCCGTGACGCTTCCCAACGAAAGGGCGTGGAAGAAGTCTTACTGCCTGACTCGTTCAGTGTGCATTGACTCCTTTTCCTGTGCAAGAAAATCGAAGGCGCAAAGATTTGTCAGCAGCTACAGTAACGGTGATGCCCAACACTTCATTCCAAGGGACGCGCCGCTATAAGGCCGCGTCGCGCCCCTGAATTCTGACGTTGGGCGCCATCAATATGAAAAATACCACTCGCGAATACGCAGAAGTTGTTAAAAATCTAGCTGGGTTTCTTGACTTCGTTCAGAACCACTGCACTGAATTTGATGATGTCCTGTTTCGAGGCCAGAAAGAAGACTGGCCCCTTCTACCAAAACTCGCTCGCCTTCGTTTCCGCGGAGAGCTGGCGGTTCGTGAAGCAGAAGCAAGAATGTTAACGTCACTTAGAACGCGAGCATTGCCGTACCTAGATACCGTTCCACAGAACGATTGGGATTGGTTGACAATTGCCCAGCACTATGGAATGGCGACACGCCTGCTGGATTGGTCAACAAATCCGCTTGCAGCGCTGTGGTTTGCCGTAGAACAACCAGCAAGAAAAAACCAGGACGCAGTGATTTGGGTGTTCACCCCGTCCCAAGATGATCATGTTGCAAATCCAGATTCGAGCTCACCATTTAATTCAGATCGCACTCGCGTGTTCATGCCGAAACACATCAACCGAAGAATAGTCGCGCAACACGGGTGGTTCACTGTCCACTATATTCGCAAGACTGACTCTAAGTTTGTTCCCTTGGAGAAGAACGAACGCTACACAAAAAGCCTAATGAAGCTGCGTATTCCTGCACAATCTTTTCCATCGATCAGAACGGAGCTTGATCGTTGTGGAATAAATGCAGCAACGCTCTACGGAGATTTGGTGGGATTGTGTCGTGATTCAGAGTGGCAACATTCACTACTGGATGATGAAGACGTTGACTGACAACAGGATGGCTGCGGTGGTGGTGCAGTAAAGCATGGTTACAACATCACCAAGGGCATCAAAATTTGATGCCCTTTCAAACGTAAACTTACATCCGCTTCGGTGCAGAAACGCCCAACACCGCCAAACCATTGGCCAATACCGTGGCCACGGCCACCAGCAGGGCCACCCGGGCGGTTTTCAGGGCTACATCATCAATGCGAACCCGTTCGGCATTGTAGAAAGTGTGGAATGCGCCAGCCAGTTCACGCAGGTAAAAAGCAATGTGGTGTGGCGCCAACTCTTCGGCGGCCTTGGACAAAATGTCCGGGTAAGAAACCAACGTTCTGAGCAAAGCCAGCTCGGAAGGTGTACTCAACAGGGTCAAGTCGGCTTTATCCAAGCTGCTTAGATCTGTTTCAGCTTGGTCCAGAATGGAGTGGATTCGGGCATGGGCATACTGTACGTAGTACACCGGGTTTTCATCGGATTGGGCCAGGGCCAAATCCACATCGAACACGAATTCGGTATCGGCTTTGCGGCTAACCAGGAAAAAGCGCACGGCATCGCGGCCTTTGGTGAGCGCCTCTGGCTGGCTAAGCATGGGTTGGCTTTCATCCACCCCACCCGACCAGCAAATAAGATCGCGCACCGTGACGTAACTTCCGGCACGCTTGGAAATTTTAACTTCTTGCCCGCCTTTCATCACGGTGACCATTTTGTGCAGAACATAATCAGGGTAACCCTGCGGAATGCCCACATTACACGCCTGCAAGCCAGCCCGAACACGGGCAATGGTGCCGTGGTGGTCTGTACCCTGAATGTTGATCACTTTGCCAAAACCGCGCTTGAATTTTTGAATGTGGTAGGCCACATCGGGCACAAAGTAAGTGTAGCCACCTTCCGACTTGCGCATCACGCGGTCTTTGTCGTCGCCATAATCGGTTGAACGCAGCCACAGCGCACCACCCTCTTCGAAGGTTTTTCCGGAATCGATCATCAGTTGGACGGCTGCCTCAACTTTGCCCTCAGTGTAAAGGGAGCTTTCAAGGTAAAACTGATCGAAGGTAACGCCGAAGGCTTTCAAATCAAGATCTTGCTCGGCACGCAGGTAAGCCACTGCGAAGGCGCGAATGGATTCGATGTCGTTCACATTTCCGCTGCCTTTCACGGGCTCGCCATCGGCTGCCTTCACTTCCCTGCAGGCCAGAAAGTCGGCTGCAATATCAGCAATGTAATCGCCGTTGTAGGCACTTTCAGGCCATTCGGCGTCGCCAGGCTTGAACCCTTTGGCACGGGCCTGAACTGAAGTAGCCAGGGTTTGAATTTGCACCCCGGCATCGTTGTAATAAAACTCTTTGTGAACTTTCCAGCCCTGGGTTTGCATGACCGCAGCCATGGCGTCGCCCAAAGCCGCTTGTCGACCATGCCCTACGTGCAATGGGCCTGTTGGGTTGGCCGAGACAAATTCAATCAACACGGTTTCGCCTGAATGAGCTTTTGATTGACCGAATTCAGGGCCCTGTTCAAGCACCGCAGCCACCACAGCCACGCGGGCTTTCTGGCTTAAACGAATGTTGATGAAGCCAGGGCCCGCAATTTCAATGGCATCGACCAAACTGGCGCAAGCCGGGTTGGCTTTCACATGGTCGGCCAGCAGCTGGGCCAATTCACGGGGGTTGCGCCTGGCAGGCTTTGCCAGTTGCATGGCCAGGTTGCAAGCCACATCGCCATGGCTGGGGTCTTTGGGTTTTTCCAGCGTAACAGCGCCCTCAAAAGGCTGGTTAAGGGCAGCAGCGGCGGCCGCTTCAAATGCGGCGATCAGCGTGTTTCGTTGTTGGGCAAGCATGGGAACAGTTCGGGCAGGGTTTCGCTAAGCCCCTGATTGTACCAAGTATTCCCTGCCTGTAACCCGGCGGCGTTCCACAGCGGCAGGCGATGGTTGCTATTTCTTCTTGGCTACCCAGGCAAAATGCCTTTGCAAAGCCTCATCGGCAAGCAGGGCCTCCGGAGTGGAAAATTGCTTGGCCAATTGCATTTCATCGTACAAATCATGAATGCCGTCGTGACAAAGCCTGCAAACGTTAACACCTTTGTTCAAGGCCTCCTTGTCAAAATTCTTCCGATAAAACGCACGCCGGTGTAATTTTTTCGGAATAAGGTGGTGAAAGGTAAGCGCAGCAAACCGCCCACAACACAAACACTGGCCGCTTTTTAACCGGGAAGAAGGCATGGCGCAACAACGGGGCTAAAGGTGTTTTTTCACCAAATCACGCATTTGAAGAGCCTTGTCGGTGCCCTCTTCGTACAACCCCTGCACCACAGCGTAATTCCAGGTGGGCACCACTTTTTCAGTCTCGGCCTTTGTAGCGTACCAGGAGGGGGTGATGTAATGTTCAGCCCCTTGAAACACCAACAAGGTGTGGGGCGAAACCGCGATATCTGCCAGCATGAGGTTGGCCCGCGCCACATGGCCGCACAGCACTTTTTGCCCGCTTTCATCTTCTGCAAGAACCATGGGAATGTGATTGGCATTCAGGCCCGAAGCCGATTGTGTGATTACGGTGGCCAAGGGGTGTGCCTTGATCAAGCTTAACAGCACCGGAACCGAGGTTTCTTCAAATTGCTTGGGCAAATACATGGCTTACTTCACGATTTGAATTTGGGCTGGGTCAACCACGAGAATTCGGGTTTGATCAGCAAACTGCTCAACCACGCCCGACACCACAATATTTTTACCAAAGAAGAATTTTGGCAAGTCGTGAATACCTTGATAGGAATACCAGGCCGCGACTCGACCATCAATCACCACTGCCAGGTTGGCTGGGTCGCGAAAACTGGTGTGTGAATTCAGATCGATTTCATCGCGATCCGCACGCAGCTTGCTGGAACGCACTTTCATTTGAACCTGAACTTCCTGATTCAAACGGGTAACTGCTTTCTCGGCAGCAATTGGCGCAGCCTGAAGATGAGCCGTATTTACAAGACCAGCAAGGCCAAGCATTAAGCACCTTGCAACCCACATGCTGCGCATGTTGTTCTCCCTGATTGTTTCAGGTTTTCAGTGTATACCAAGCAAAATAAAACAGCCTACAGCCAAAGCACACGGGTAATCATGTAGCCGCCCAACAGCAATAAACCCAGAAAAAATACGGTTTTAAAAGTTTCGGCACTCAGCAAGGCACGGCATTTTTGCCCGGCCAACACGCCGGTCATGGTGGGCACAAGGCACAAGGTAGATTCCCATGCCGCTGCCAGCTCGAACCGCCCTTTCAAATACAAGCCCACCGCAAGGGCAAAAGTGCCTACTGTGAATACCAAGCCCAAAGCCTGCAAAAGCTCGTCTTTGTTCATGCCCAGGGAATTCATATAGGGTGCAGAAGGCACCGAAGACACCCCGGTTGCGCCGGCCAAAAAGCCGGTAAGCCCACCCACCAGTGGCGATGCCCAACGTTCATTCTGCGCATTCACATGCATATTGAACTTGAACAAGCCCAGCACTGCATACACAAACAATACCAGGCCCAAAGCCAGTGTGGCGTAGGCAGGCGTGCTGCCTGTTAAAACACCCACGCCGAACGCAGCACCAATGCACACCATGATTAACAACACTGAAAACCTGCGCACTGCTTTGAAAAAGCTTGGGCCGATCAACATTTGCCACACATTGCTAACCATAGAGGGCACCACAATAAGTGCGGCAGCCTGCACAGGCGCAACCACCACCGCCATTAAACCAATGGCAATCGGTGGCAAACCCATGCCGGTAACGCCCTTCACAAAACCTGCTACCAAAAATGAAAACCCAACAATCAGGGCGTAATTACTGATTTCCAGAATAATTTCCTTAAAGCGGCGTGGGTGCAGAATTGCCACCCTCGCCCAAAGCGCGTTGCATGATGAGCGTGCCCACCCAACGATTGAATTTGTAACCAACATTGGGCATGCGCCCAACTTCCTCAAACCCCAGCTTTTGGTGCAGCTCGGCTGAACCTGCTTTACCGCCTTGGGTAATAACCGCCACCATCTGCCGCCAAGGGCCTTGCTCGCATTGGCGAATCAGTTCGGCAAGCAATGCAGAGCCAATACCCTTGCCTGTGTGGTTTGGCGACAAATACACGGAATCTTCAACAGTGTAGCGGTAGGCAGGCCGTGGCCTGTAGCTGGCTGCATAGGCATACCCCACAAGCACATCATCAATTAGCGCAACCAAGTAAGGCAAATTGCTATCGAGTATGGCCTGCCTGCGCGCGCACATTTCTTCCAAGGTGGGTGGCACCAGTTCAAAGGTAGCCAACTCGTGAAGCACGTAGTGGGCATACAAAGCCTGTACCGCTGGCATATCGGCAAGTGTGACATTTCGAATTTGAAAGGCTGGCGGTGTAGTTTGCTTTGTTACTTGTTGCATGGCCATTTAAACCCACTTCACCACAGCAGGCGCGGTGTAAGTTTTGAAGGCCGCAAGAAGTGAATCGGCGCAGGTATTTGCCAACAACATGTTGCGATGCTGGGAGCGAATGAATTCTTCTTTATGTGCATGGTCAAGAAACGACAACAAACCATCGTAGTAACCATTCACGTTCAACACGCCCACAGGTTTGTGATGAAAACTAAGCTGCGCCCAGGTCAGTATTTCAAACAATTCCTCGAACGTACCCAAGCCGCCGGGCAAGGCAACAAAGCCATCCGAACGCTCGGCCATCAGGGCTTTGCGCTCGTGCATACTGCGGGTAACAATCAACTCGGTTAATGCTGGGTGTGCCAGTTCTTTGGTCACCAGTGTTTCAGGAATAATGCCGGTTACGTTGCCACCCAAGGCCAACACTTCTTCAGCAACCACACCCATGAGCCCCAAATTAGACCCGCCATACACCAAGCCAAAATTGTTGGCCACCAAGGCACGGCCCAAGGCTTTTGCACCCTCGGCGTATTCAGGCCTGCTGCCTGGGCTAGAGCCACAGTAAACACAAATGTTTTTCATCGAAGGCTGAATCAAAAGAATTTGGAATGCAGTTCATTCACCCAGGCTTGGCGTGCATTGGCAGCCACTTGAGCCACCTGCTCGCCCGGTAGGGCACTCGCAATTTTATCAGCAAGGAAAGTTTTGTAATGCCCCTGCTCCACTTCCGCCACTGCCTTGTCCACAAAAGAATTGGCTGGCTTCACCCCGTTTATTTGAGCAACAAGCTGGTTTACCTGCAATAGCCGCGCCGGCTTTCTGTACAAATCAACTTGATTGAAAAACTGACAAAAGCTGCCGGGGTCGCTCTCCTGGCGCTGCAAAAAAGCAATGCACTGTTGCGCAACCACCGACAAGTCTTCCGTGTTGCGTGGCACTCGCCAGGCTTTCGCGAGGGCCTTGATGTGCGGGATATCCAGAAAAAAACCAAGTGAATAAACCCAGCGTTCTTCAGCGGAGTAACGGCTGTTCAGGCAATCGTATTCAGGTTCATCAAAGCTGGAAAATGGCACGGGGCAACTGGGTGCCAATTCTGCCCACGCATTTAATTTGCTAATAAATTTGATCATGCGCGAGGGTTTTGCTTCCCCCATGCCTTTGTTCAATTCGGCATACACGCGTTCAGGCACCAGAAATTTCAATTCCCCACTGTCGCGCAATTGGCGGCAAAGGGTCATTGTTTCTTCTGCCACTGAAAAGTCGAGAAACCTCGCTAAAAAACGCGCCAAGCGAAGCACACGCAACGGGTCTTCATTGAATGCCGGACTGACATGGCGCATGCACTTGTTTTGAAGATCAAGAAGTCCATTAAAAGGATCAATCAAATCACCTTGCGCGGTCATGGCCATGGCATTCACGGTGAAGTCGCGGCGGGCCAGGTCTTCTTCCAAAGTAACGGAAGGGTCTGCATGAAAGGTGAAACCTTTATACCCATGGCCACTTTTTCGTTCGGTGCGGGCCAAGGCATATTCTTCTTGGGTGCGCGGGTGCAGGAACACGGGAAAATCAGCACCCACTGGCGTAAAGCCTGCAGCCAGCATGTGATGAACGCTGGCACCTACTACCACCCAGTCGCGATCGCTGCTGGTGCGGCCCATTAAGGCATCGCGCACGGCACCACCCACCACATACACTTGGGCATTGGGGGACAGTTGTTCAACGATTGAATCGACTTGAAAACCTTGCAGTTCAGGGTGGCTGGCCATGGGCAACACAAAAATCAACGTTGCTCAAGATTACCACCGAATGATGGGCCGTAGATTGAGGGGAAAGGCATGCAACCCTAGAGTTGCTCGATGTTCTTCAGAGTGTCTGCTACTTTTTCCCGAAGCGCAGTGCGTTGCGCTTCGTCAAGCCGCGCAATGTTTTTTGCCATCAAGCCCGTGCGCGGGTTGGCTGACAACATTTTTTCATGTTGATCCAGAAAACCCCAATAAAGGGTGGTGAAGGGACAGGCCTTGTCACCTGTTTTCTCAGCGGGGTTGTATTTGCAACCCGTGCAGTAGTTGCTCATGCGCTTAATGTAAGCACCCGATGCAATATAGGGCTTGCTGGTAAACCGCCCACCGTTGGCAAACAAAGCCATACCGGCCACATTGGGTAATTCAACCCATTCAACGGCGTCCACGTACACCGCCAGAAACCAGTCTTCCACCTGCTGTGGCACAAGCCCGGCCAGCAAGGCAAAGTTGCCAATCACCATCAGGCGTTGAATGTGATGTGCATAACCATAGTCAAGAGTTTGGCCGATGGAATCTTTCAGGCAGTTCATGTGAGTTTCGCCGGTCCAGAACCATTTGGGTAAATCAACTTCGGCTTGCAAAAAGTTGTCGTCGCGCATCCTGGGCATATCCAGCCAATACACGCCACGCATGAATTCGCGCCACCCCAGAATTTGACGAATAAAACCCTCGGCACTGGCCACATCCACCTTACCTGCGCGGTAAGCAGCTTCAGCCTTTTGAATTACTTCAAGCGGATGCAACAAATGCAAGTTGATTGAACTGGAAACCAGCGAATGCCAACCAAATGGCGTTTTGGTCCACATGGCATCTTGGTAAGTACCGAAGTTGGCAAAGCGGTTTTCAATGAAGGTGTCTAGCGCCTGCAAGGCCTGTTCACGGGTAACAGGCCATTGAAAGTTGGCAAGTGTGCCGGGGTGTTCGGGGAAATACTCTTCTACCTCTGCAAAAACCTGGCGTGTAATTTCATCAGGCTCAAAAAATTCAGGCGGCGTAATATTTCCTGGGCCTGCTTTGGGAAAGGCACTGCGGTTGTCAGCATCGAAATTCCACTTGTCGCCCGCGGGCTCTGCACCGTCCATCAAAATGCCGGTGCGCTTGCGCATTTCGCGATAAAAATACTCCATGCGCATTTGTTTGTATCCACTGGCCCACTTGGCAAATTCCGCACGGCTGCACAAATAGTGCGTATCTTCCAGCAGGCGCAGCTTCACACCTTCCGTTTTCGCAAGCTGTAAAAAGTCTTGCTCCAAACGCCACTCTCCGGGTTCGGCCATGTCAATGCTTGAATACCCGTGCTGTTTACACAGGCTTGCAACTTCAGCGGTCAAGCTGTGTTGGCCCGCATCAGCCAGGCTGCGGTATTGCACGGTGTAGCCAGTGCTGCGCAATTCTTGCGCGAAGTGGCGCATGGCGCTGAGAAACAAAGCGATTCTCACTTTGTGAACCCACACCACGGTAGATTCAACAGGCGATTCAACCATCAGAACATCCACTGATCCCGGAGGGTTCGCCAAAAGTGCGGGGTTGTTCAAATCAAGTTGATCGCCCAATACCACTACGGCTTTGTTTTTGCTGCTCATGCTGTTTGCTGCCAGTTTATTGATTGCCTTTTCGAGGCGCCGCTTTTCTGCAGGCGTCTGAACAATATTTCACGTCGTCCCAATTCTTGGCCCAGCTTTTGCGCCAGGTCATTTCATTTCCGCAAACCGTGTACGGCTTACTGGGCAAGTACGATTTATTGCCCTTGAACGACTGCTGTTTGCCTGGCACAGGAGTTATTGTTGAGTGAATTTGTGACGAAGCCGCCAATCCGCAATCGATTCACTGATCGATTCGAGGCTGGATAACAGCACGAAATCATCGGAAGGCTTTTTGCGCAATGCGGTTGACGAACCACCACACCAAATTTCAACCGAGGGGGGTAGCTTTTCACGCAACTCAGCCACCGCATCCAGCACTGCGGGCGAGCTTTGAATAACCGAGAACGACAACGCTACAATGTTGATGTTTTGTGCACGACTGGCCAGTACGATGTCGTAAATTGGCGTTTGCGTACCCAAAGAAATGCACTGCGCACCTTCCATGGAAAAAATACATTCCGCCATGAGCAGGCCCAAACCGTGCAACTCGTTGGGCAGCGTGGTCAGCAAAACACGAGGGCCTTTGCGGGTAGATGGAATGGTGTTTAAAGCGTTGCGCAGCACGACCTGAATGGTTTCAGTGTAAATGTGCTCTTCAAATATTTCGAAATAGCCGCGCGCCCAGGCATCGCCGACCATGGCATTCATTGGCGCTACCACTTCAACCACAAAGCGGTGAAGCCCCATGGTCAACGCCAAACGCGACATTGCCTGGCGAAACTCCTCAGCATCGTGCCGCTTGATCAGTTCCATGTAACCGTTTAGTTCATCCAGACTGTCCGGGGCGACATTCATTCGCGCCCCTGCGCTGCTAACCTCGGCCAATTTAACCAACTCATCAATACTTAAACCAATAATTTTTCCAGGCCGATGCCCTCCGTCCAAAAGACGTTTAATGACTCGAAGTTTTTCAACCTGATCGATGGAATAAATACGCTCGCCAAAAGAATCACGACCGGGTTGTGGAAAGTTGTATCGCTTCTCCCAAACACGCAAGGTGTCTTTGGGCAAGCCGGTATCCCGCTCGACTGCTGCAATTGAAAATGAGGGTTGGCTTAAATCTGCTCGCTCGTTCATACCTGAAACTGACCACAATAAAACTTCAACATCTTTGTTTTGTCCTAGACAAATTGACTTGCCGCCCTGAACGAATAATAATGGAACTCAATGCCTGTTTGCGAATCAAATTAACACACTGGCTGGAATTTGACCACACATATAGAGACATTTAAGTGGAAAAAATACATTGTAAAGATAAGCATCTGTCTAGTCCAGCCTGGGTAAACCTTGGGCTTAGGGCTGTGGTGGCGATAATTGCGATGTTCTACTTGCTGCTCTGGAACTCTGCGCAGGCAATGCCAGCCCAACAATGCCCAGCGCTTCTCAATCACGAATTTCCGAGACTTCAAGACGAGAAAAAAATTTCCCTCTGTGACTTCAAGGGCCAAGTGCTGCTGGTTGTGAATACAGCAAGTTTCTGTGGCTTTACCGGGCAATATGAAGAACTGGAAAAACTGCACAAGCAATACAATTCCAAAGGCTTCAGTGTGATTGGGTTTCCATCCAGCGATTTTGGCAATCAGGAATATAAATCGAACAAAGAAATTGCGGCTTTTTGCCACAATACTTTTGGGGTGAAATTCCCGATGTTTGCAAAAACCGTAGTAAAAGGGGATTCGGCCAACCCTTTGTACAAACAACTGGCCGAGGCCAGCGGAGAACAACCCGGCTGGAATTTTCACAAATACCTGATTAATCGAAAAGGCGAAGTGGTTGGCACCTTCAAAAGTGGCGTGTCACCCAATGATCCCCAGATTACCCAGGCAATTCGCCGTGCACTCGATGCACATCCAATCACAAAGCAGTAATTATTATTGGAGCGCTTCATTATGAATGCACCGGACGGACTTTTTTTACCTGACGAACAATCACGCGCTGACAAGCGCAACATTGCCATTCAACGCGTTGGGGTGCGTGCAATAAAACACCCCATTATTGTTGAAACACTGGAAGGCCCGCAACCCTCAGTGGCTACCATCGACATGTCGGTATTCTTGCCCGGCGATGTGAAAGGCACTCACATGTCACGTTTTCTGGAAATTCTTCAAACCCAAGAAAGTGCATTGACCCCTGCCGGTATAAAGCAAATGATGCACGATATGCTTCAACGCCTGGATTCGAACGCGGGCACCATCACCATGAAGTTTCCTTACTTCGTGCGAAAAGTAGCTCCGGTGTCAGGCGTGGCCAGCCTGCTTGATTATGAAGTGACCTTGGAAGCGGATAAGAATGGTGCAAGCACCGATGTATTCCTTACAGTGGTGGTACCCGTGACCAGCCTGTGCCCATGCTCAAAGAAAATTTCAGAGTACGGTGCGCACAACCAGCGCAGCCACATCACAATTCGAGCACTGGTGACCGATGGTATTGCCGTGGAGGAATTGATTCGCATGGCAGAGGAATCAGCCTCCTGCGAACTATGGGGTTTGCTGAAACGCCCGGATGAAAAATACGTGACCGAACGCGCCTACGACAACCCCAAGTTTGTTGAAGACCTGGTGCGAGATGTTGCCATGCGCTTGCGGGCAAGCAAGAAAGTTTTGGCTTACCGAATAGAAAGCGAGAACTTTGAATCCATTCACAACCATTCAGCTGTGGCCTGGATAGAAGAAGACAAACGCATAAAAAACTGAAAACTAACTCGGTTCTGGCCCCCAAAGCCAGAGCCGATAACAGTTTTTGCACCAAATAAAAGGTTAGGATGTTGGTGATTACCCTTGCTTATCCTAACCCTGAGCACCCATGATCAAGAATACGAAAGAATTACTGCCCAAGGTTGCCATTGTGGGCGGCGGAATTTCCGGCCTGACCGCGGCTTACGCTCTGCGCGAGCATGCCCACACCACGCTATTTGAAGCCAATGATTATATTGGCGGGCATACAAACACAGTGGACATTGAGGTCGAAGGTAAACAGGTTGCAGTGGACACAGGCTTTCTGGTTTACAACGAACGCACCTACCCCAACCTGATACGCCTTTTCGATGAACTGGCCGTGGAAACCGTTGAATCGGATATGTCCTTTTCAGTGTGTTTACCCGAGTTGAATATTGAATGGGCAGGCACCAACCTGAACACCGTATTTGCGCAGCGCCGCAACCTGCTTCGCCCCCGTTTTATTCGCATGCTGCTGGATATTTTGCGCTTTAACAAAGAAGCCACCGCCATGGTAGCCGACGCCGGGCGTGCAGCGCTTTTCCAAAGCAAGGCGAAAATGCACTTGGGCGACTATCTGGTGGAAGAAAAATACAGCGCTGAATTTCGCGACTGGTATTTAATTCCAATGGCTGCGGCCATTTGGTCTTGCCCAAGCGAACAAATGCTGGCCTTTCCACTGGCCACATTCATTCAGTTCTGCCACAACCACGGCTTGCTGCAAGTCAATGACAGGCCCAAGTGGTTCACTGTAAAAAACGGCGCGCGCAATTACGTTCAAAAAATACTGCCTTTCGTGGACACAGTACACAAAGGTATGCCAGTGCTGGAAGTGAACACCTGCGGCACCAAACCAATCGTAAGAACAAAACTGGGTGATCAGGAATTCGACCATGTAATTGTGGCCTGCCACAGCGACCAAGCGCTGGCCATGCTGAAGGGCAACGACCCCCAAAAAGCGCAACTGGAACACATCAAGTACCAGCCCAATGTGGCTTACCTTCACACCGATGTGAAGCTAATGCCCAAAACCCGCAGCACATGGTCATCCTGGAATTACCTGAGCGATGTGCTGAACCCACAGCCCAGCGTGTCAGTAACTTACTGGAGCAACCTGCTTCAACCACTGCCGGTCAAAAAGCCGATTTTTGTCACACTGAACCCCATTATTCAGCCCGATGCAAAACAGGTATTCCTGGAAATTCATTACGCACACCCGGTGTTCGACGTGCCCGCAGTTCAGGCCCAACAGGCCCTGGCTGAACTTCAAGGCCTGAATAATGTCTACCTTGCGGGTGCATGGATGAAATACGGCTTTCATGAAGATGGGCACACATCTGGCTTGAATGCTGCACGCGCCATCATTGACAAATTAGCGAACACCACACAAAAGGCAGCTTGATGGCGCAAAGGCGTTTTCAACTCAACGAGGTGAAACTGGCCTGGGGCTTGGTGAAACACCACCGTGCACTTCCCAAGGCGAATGGCTTTACCACGGGCGCCTGCTTTGTACGCCTTGTTTTCTCGACCCAAACCAGCCCAACACCTGCGCATATTTACCCGGTGATTGATGGCAAGGGTTTGGTGTCTGTCTCGGCCCACAATTACGGGTTCGAACCACACTCACTGAAATTTCCGGAATTTGTCACCAAGCTGGTGAATAAAATTGAACTGGAAACAGGCTTGGCATTGCCGGGGCAGGTGCACCTGCACACCTTTCCCAAGATCATGGGCTATGTATTTAACCCGGTCAGCTTTTGGTATTTTCACGATGAAAAACAACAGTGCCGTGTGGTGATGTGTGAAGTGAATAATACTTTTGGTGAGCGGCACTTCTACCTGCTAACAGCCCCAGGCAGCCAGGCCCCGCTAAATAAAGGCATACTTCTACATGCCCGAAAGGAATTTCACGTATCGCCCTTTTTCCCGGTGTCAGGCCGCTATGAATTCCGGTTTGTAAGCAGTTCAGACCGAACTTTGGCCCGAATAAACTATTTTGAAGGGTCAGTTCAACAACTAAGCACCAGCGTGAGCGGTGAACTGATGCATCCAAGCACATTGCTTTGGGGTAAAACCTTATTGAAATACGGTTGGTTTACACTTGCCGTAATTTCGAAAATACATTGGCAAGCGGTGAAACTGCTATTCAAAGGCGCTAAGTTTCACGGAAAGCCTGCCCCACCCCGTCAAACAATTACGCAAACTGAATTCGAAGCATGACTCAAGCCATTACGTTTTCCCAGTTTCAACTGCCAAGCCACGCGCCCTCTTCTGCTCAGTGGACCCTAAAACTGCTGACCAAACTAAAAAAGGGACGCCTGGAAATTGTGACTCCAGAAGGTGTTCACTTGTTGTTTGGGGGTGAGGAAGACCAACCCAGCGCGAAGATTAAATTGAACTCCTGGGCGGTGTGCCAGCGGGCTTTGAAGGCTGGAGACATTGGTTTTGCTGAGGCCTACATTGCAGGCGAATGGGAAACACACGACATTGCTTCAGTGCTTGGTGTATTTCTGGAAAACCGCAAAGCGGTAGAGACCGTGATTTACGGTAGTTTTCTGGGCAGCATTGCCTACAAGATAAAACACCTGCTCAACCGCAACACCAAGGCCCAGGCCAAAAAGAACATTCATGCCCACTACGATTTGGGCAACCCGTTCTACCAGCTGTGGCTAGACCCCACGATGACCTACTCCAGCGCGCTGTTTGACGGCGATACCAGTCAAAGCCTGGAGCAAGCACAACATGCCAAATACCAGGCCATGTTGAATTACCTGGCCCCCAAGGCGGGAGACCAGGTTCTTGAAATTGGTTGTGGCTGGGGCGGTTTTGCAGAAAAAGCATGCGCAGCAGGTGCAAACCTGGTTGGCCTTACCTTGTCGACAGAACAACTTGCCTACGCCAAAGCGCGCCTGGCCAAACAGGGCTTTGCAGAACAGGCCGATTTCAGGCTACAAGATTACCGGGATTGCCGCGGCCAGTTTGACCACATTGCCTCCATTGAAATGTTCGAAGCCGTTGGCGAAGAATACTGGCCCGCCTACTTTCAATCGGTAAACCGCTTGTTGAAAAAAGGTGGCAAAGCGGCCATTCAAACCATTGTGATACAAGACGAATTGTTCGAGCGTTACCGCAAAGGCACCGACTTCATTCAGCAATATATTTTCCCGGGTGGCATGTTGCCCTCGCCAGCCAAATTCAGAGCCATGGCCGAAAAACATGGTTTGCGTGTGGTATCGGAAAAAGCGTTTGGTAAAGACTATGCCGAAACCTTGCGCCGCTGGCGAGTGCAGTTCATGAAAACACTGGAACAAGTGAAAAACCAAGGCTTTGATAACCCCTTCATTCGCACATGGGAGTTTTACCTGGCTTATTGTGAAGCAGGATTTGAATATGAAAGCACCGACGTGATCCAGTTTTACCTAGAGAAGGTTGAGAACCAATGAAGTCGTCTGCTGCCCAGCTAATTCAACGCGCCTTGATGTGCCTCGCCTTAATAGGCCTGGCGGCACCTATGGCCTTGGCTAACAGCAACTTGAATGCGCCACCCAAACAAGTTACGCAAACCATTGAGAATGCGAAATTGATGGGCTATGGCACACTGCGGTGGTTCGGCCTGCGGGTGTACGATGGGCAACTTTGGTCGAACGCCGAACCCGAGGGTTTCAACTACAAACGTGACCCGGCGTGGCTGGAACTGAAATATGCCCGTGACTTTGACGGCAGCGACATCGCTGATCGCAGCATTGATGAGATGGAAGGAATTGGCGCAGGCACCAAGGCGCAACGTGAGGCCTGGCTGCTGAAATTGAATGAAATTTTTCCGGATGTAAAAAAAGGACACACCTTGAGTGCCCTATTTACGCCGGGCAAAGGAATTCAGTTTTTCCGCAACGGCCTACCCTTGGCCAAAGTAGACGACCCGGAACTGGCCGAGGCCTTTATGGGTATTTGGCTAGATCCAAAAACTTCTGCACCTGAAATGCGCCGCGAACTGATTGGCTTGAAGCGCTGATCACAGCCATGCCAACATGAACCACCTGCACCGCACCAGCGCCAAAAACCTGCTGAATTACGGCCTTCTGGGCTGGGCATTGGGCGCGGTGGCAGTGCCTATTTACATTCAGGTACCCTACCTGTACTCCCGCATATATGAAGTACCCTCGGCCTGGGTGGGTGTTATTTTGCTGTTGTCCCGCTTGCTGGATGCAGTGCTAGACCCGGCTATCGGCTTGTGGGTAGACCGCCGCAGTGGCGGCAGCAAGCCTGGAAAATCGGGTAACCGCTACGCCCTGCCCCTGCTTTTGGCGGCGCCATTGTTGCTGCTGGGCATGGCCGGCGTATTTTTCCCTTTTGGAAATACCCCCAGCGAGTATGCCGCCAGCCTGATGGTCAGTTTGATTGTGGTGCACCTGGGCTACAGCTTTGCCAGCATTGCCTACCAGGCTTGGGGGGCTGAACTGGGCCACACGGACAAAGAACGCTCAACTTACGTGGCCGTGCGTGAAGGCGTGGGTATTCTGGGTGTTGTGTTTGCGGTTTCACTTGCGCTTGAAACCAACGCAGGGCTGATATTCACTGTATTTGCATTCATGCTGGTGTTGGGCATGTTTTTGCTGTTGAATTTTTCGCCCCAACCCGATCAAGCCGCACAAAAGGCCTTACAGGTAGCAGAAAGCCCCTTGGCCACAACTTTTCACACCGCGCAGGTTGGGGCGGCTGCTGCCATTCGAAAAGGCCTTGCAGATATTGTGCAACCGCTGCGGCGGCAAAACTTTCGCAAATTGATGAGTGTGTTCCTGTGCAATGGCCTGGCTGCTGCTTTGCCTGCCACGTTGGTGCCGTTTTACATGCGCGACCGGCTTGGCCTCGGCGATTCGGACCAATGGGTGTTGGCCGTGTACTTTTTGGTAGGTGCTGCATCCACCGTATTTTGGGTGTGGCTGGCCAGCAAAATTGGCTTGGCGCGTTCATGGCTGTTTGGCATGGTGTTGTCCATACCAGCATTCATCATTGTGATTACCTTGGGTGAAGGCGACCTGGCTGGCTACCTTTTGGTTTGCGTAGTAACCGGCTTTGCGCTGGGTGCAGACTTATCACTACCTGCTGCCCTGGTGGCCCGGCTAATTGAAGAAAACGGCGAACGTGGCAAAACCGAAGGCACTTATTTTGGGCTGTGGAACTGGGTGAACAAATTCAACCTGGCGCTGGCACCCAGCTTTGCCTTGGGCACTTTGCAGTGGTTCAGCTATTCAGCTGAAATGGCAAAAACTGAAGCCTATCAAAACATGGGCCTGTTACAGCAATTGGCCAACGACCCACTGCTGTGGGTTTATGCCTTGGTGCCCTGCGCCTTGAAGCTTTTGGCCATTGTGCTGCTGGGCCGCAGTGGCCTGGCGAGCCTTAACCAAACAACAAACAACACAACAATTGGGAGCACTGCATGACCCTCGCAAAAAAATCGGCAAAACAATGGGCACAGCAATGGGCTAGTAAGCTGCAACTGGCATTTTTGGCCCTGGCAAGCGCGCTGGTTTTAACAGCCTGTGCCAGCCCGCAACCCGCTGACTATGCACAGGAAAAACCGGTACTTGACCTGAAAGAATATTTCAACGGCACCATAGATGCATGGGGCGTGTTTCAAGACCGATCCGGCAAAGTGGTAAAACGCTTCACGGTGGTGATGAAATGCACTTGGGATGGCAATACCGGGGTACTGGACGAAGATTTTGTTTATTCCGACGGCACCACCCAAAAACGCGTGTGGACCCTGAAAAAAGATGGCAACAAATACACCGGCACCGCAGGCGATGTACTGGGGCAAGCCACCGGAGAAACTTCGGGCAATGCATTTCAGTGGAAATACACCATGCTGCTACCGGTGGATGGCACCACCTATGAAGTACAGTTCGATGACTGGATGTACCAGATGGATAACAAGGTGATGCTGAACCGGGCCACCATGAGCAAGTTCGGTATTGAATTGGGCGAAGTGTTGTTAAGCTTTCGCAAACGCGACTAAGTTGCAAAAACCAACAAGGAAACCACATGAGCTTTAACCCGAAATTGACCCAGTGGCAAAACAAACGGGTGTGGCTGGTGGGCGCATCCACCGGCATTGGTGAGGCCTTGGCCCGTCAGCTGGACCAATTGGGCTGCAAACAAATGCTGTCGGCCCGCAGCATTGACAAACTGGCTACCTTGGCCGGTGAGCTGCAACACGCCACCGCCCTGCCCCTGGACATTACTCAGCAAAATGCGGTGAAAACCGCTTTCGACACGATTGTGGCCGCTTGGGGTGGCGTGGACTTGATTGTATTAATGGCGGGCACTTACTCGGAAATGTCAGTGGCAGAATTCGACATCGAAAAGGTGAAACAACAAATTGATGTGAACCTGAACGGCACCATGTATGTGCTGGCCAACACACTGCCCAAGCTACTTGAGCAGAAATCTGGGCACCTGGCGATTGTGTCCAGCGTGGCAGGCTACAGGGGCTTGCCGAATTCACTAGCTTATGGCCCCACCAAAGCGGCCCTGATCAACCTGGCTGAAGCTTTGCATGTGGAATTACAGCCACACAATGTGGGTGTCAGCGTGATCAATCCAGGGTTTGTAGACACCCCCCTTACCCGCAAAAACACGTTTCCCATGCCGTTTTTGATTACCGCTGAAAAGGCGGCCCAGGAAATAATTACCGGGCTAGAAAAAGGCGAATTCGAAATTCATTTCCCCAAAGCCTTCACGCGCACACTGCGCACACTGCGCATACTGCCTTATTCGCTGTACTTTGCTGCAGTCAAAAAACTTACCGCAAACAAACCCAAAGCGGAACTGGGCCATGAACAGAGCAAATAATTCAGCAAATATGCCGACCAGTAAAACAGGCGGGCTTGCGCCGCTGGATCGCCAGCAGTTGTCTGAACCCCTGCGCAGGTTGATCGACTTTTTTGAGCACCTGACCGAGCAAACAGTGGCGGACATGCCCAAATTCTATGCAGCGGATGCCTGGTTCAAAGACCCCTTTAACGAAGTGAACCGGGTCGAAGACATCGCCCGTATTTTTGGCGAGATGTTCCACCAAGTGAATAACCCGCGCTTTGTGGTACACACGGCATTCCAATCGGGCCAACAGGTATTCATGGCCTGGGACTTTCTGTTTGAGATGAAGCGTTTCAAGGTGGGGCAGGTACAGTGCATCAGGGGTTCATCGCACTTGCTGTTGAACCAAAACGGGCTTGTGCAGTCACACAGAGATTACTGGGACACTGCTGAAGAGCTTTACGAGAAGATCCCGATGCTAGGGGGATTGATGCGCTGGCTAAAAAAACAGGCGGGCTGAACACCTGGAACCGGTGAATTTGGGCTTACACATGTGCACATAAATGCTGCTTGTCACCAAATCTTCATGCGCTCCATGACATGTCTTGATAAAATCACAAAGTTAGATCAATTCACTGAAGGCGGAACAACATGTTGTATCCAGAGTTATTCAGATCATTGGAATCCGTTCGCTGGAACATGGAAAAGGACATCAACTGGGATCAGTTTGATGCATCCAAGTTGTCTGAAGAACAGGCACAAACCATCAAAATGAACGCAATTACCGAGTGGTCGGCCCTGCCAGCCACTGAAATGTTTTTGCGCGACAACAAACACGACAGCGATTTCTCAGCCTTCATGTCCATTTGGTTTTTTGAAGAGCAAAAACACTCGCTGGTGTTGATGGAATACCTGCGCCGCTTCCGCCCCGATTTGCTACCCACCGAGGAAGAATTGCATGCCGTGCGCTTTGAATTCGACCCGGCACCGCCCCTTGAAACACTGATGCTGCACTTCTGCGGTGAAATTCGTTTGAACCACTGGTACCGCTGTGCCTCCGATTGGCACACCGAACCCGTCATCAAGCAAATTTACAAAATTATTTCCCACGACGAAGCACGCCACGGCGGCGCTTACCTGCGTTACATGAAGAAAGCGCTGGTTGAAGTGGGCGATGGTGCACGTGCTGCATTCAGCAAAATTGGCGTTCTAATGGCATCTGCCCGCCGCACCCAAAAGCCGTTGCACCCCACAAACCTGCATGTAAACAAAGACCTGTTTCCCAACGACACAGTGCAAAGCCGCCTGCCCAACCCCGACTGGCTGGAAAATTGGCTGGATGGTCAAATTCGTTTTGATGCCGACTGGGAAAAGAAGGTGGTTGACCGCATTTTGCACAATATGAGCCTGTTATTCGAACGCACCTTTGAATCGGTACAAGACCTGAACCGCTACCGCAAGGAAGTGATGGCACGCTTGGGCACCAGCGACACCCCGATTGGCAACGCCGCATGACAACCACCGGAAAACCGGCACGCTTTGAAAGCAAGGTGTGCCACCCCAGCCAGCTTGCCGAACGCGCCAAACAACTCAAAAGCCCCGTGGTGTTTACCAATGGGGTTTTTGATTTGCTGCACCGTGGGCATGTTACTTACCTAGACCAGGCAGCCCAGGAAGGCCAAAGCCTGATAGTGGCCGTAAATTCAGATGAATCTGTAAAACGCCTGGGCAAAGGCCCAGACCGCCCCATTAACACCCAGGCCGACCGCATGCATGTGCTGGCCGCACTGGAATGCGTGGCCTTGGTTACCTACTTTGAAGAAGACACACCATTGAATGCGATTCTGGCTGCACGCCCGAATGTATTGGTGAAGGGTGGGGATTGGCCCGTTGAAAAAATGGTGGGTGCCAAAGAGGTTCAAAGCTGGGGCGGCACCGTACTTTCAATTGCGTTTGAACACGAGCGCAGCACAACAGCTACGCTGGAGAAAATCAGGGACAATACCCAACAAAAACAGTGAGCTGGGTCTAGGTGATTGATACCCTGACCCGCCCTCAAAACACCTGATTCTCGCTTAGAACCCGCTAGAGTGATGACGACTCATTCTTGAAACTCTTGCCAAAATAGGGCTACGGATTTCTTCAAATCCCTCTCTCATTTTAAACGCTTGGTCTGAAACCTTTGATGCCTGAATCATCACTTTTGCAACACCAATTTCAAGATCAGGTGCCTGAGCAATAACCTTGTGCCTTAAAGCATCAACTTGCTGTGAGACATTTGACATCAAACGTGCAGTGGATTGCCCACGTAAAATTCGAGGTTTGCTGATTTGATTTTTCAACGAGGAAAGCGACTCAGCTTGACTATCGATCTGCGATATCAGCGACTCAATGGTCTGGTTTGCGTGGTTGAAAGCTTCTCTGGCTTCTGCACCATTCAGCTGTGCCGGCTTCAGCACGGATGCTAACACCTTGGCTGCCGCATTCGATATTGCACGGTTGTGTGAATGGCGGGTTAAGGGCACTATTTTGTCAAAAGCGGTTTTGTAATCAATCAAGGAATTGGCCAAATCCTTTTGAACACTTACCAAACGGGATTGCGCAGACAATAAGTTGCGCTTGTCCTGGCCCAATTGCGTCAAAGAGGAATTGAGCTGAACAAGCTGATGTGCCGATTTTTGAGAATTGACTGAAAGGAATCCCATAATAACCCGCTGATTCAAATGAAAAAATTGAGTGGTCGAGCACACACAACAAGTTCACAAGAAACCGGGTTATTTTTCAAAAACGCCCCCGAAGGGGCATTCCAGAAAAAACTGAATTTTGCAACGTTCAAACCTGCCGGCAGATTACTTCTTGTCAGCCTTCAAATTGCCGCTGGCTTTCACGTCGGCCTTGGCCTTCAGGTCGGCATCAGATTCAAGCTGGCCAGTGCGCTTACCCACTTCGCCTTTTGCTTCGGAATGCAAAGCACCAGCCTCGCTTCGCATGTCATCGCCCTTAGACTTGGCACCCTTTACCGCTGCGCTGGACTTGCCTTTCAAATCAGCATTGGTGTTCGCATTGGCTTCTGCTTTGGTTTTCGCATCTGCATTCAGGGAAACACCTGGCACTTCAGCTTTTACGCCAACCCCAGTATTAACAGCCAAGCCCACCGCCATAGCGGAGGTCGAAAAAATAAAGGCGCCGCCGATAACGACAAATTTCAATGTGCTTTTATTCATGATTAAAGTCCCCTGTCGAATGTAGTTTGGGAACCAGAATAACGGTTATGTTCCATGGCTGGTTGACGGTTTTTTCCAGAACTCGCTTTTGGCGACAACTGGATCAACCTCGGGCCAAGAAAGCCCCATTCTTTCTAGGGTGCCCACCAGAATTTCTGCCACCAGCATGTTTCGGAAACCTTTGTGATCGGCCGGAATAATCCACCAAGGTGCCTGCTTGGTGCAGGTTTTCTCCAGCACCTGCTCATAAGCGTTCGCATACAAACTGTAATTCTCGCCGCAGTGCAGGTCTTTTTCAGTCAGCTTCCAGCGTTTGTCGGGAGTTTCCCAACGTTCAATCATGCGTTGGTGCTGTTCTTCACGAGAAATATTCAAGAATATTTTCAGAACCGTGGTGTTGGTTTCGACCAGAAGGCGTTCAAAGTCGTTGGTTTGGCGAATACGCTCGTCGATCCAATTGGCAGACACATTGCTCTGAATAATCGGCATGATGATGCCATCGTAATGTGACCGGTTAAAAATTACCGATTGGCCAGCGCCGGGCACATGGGGGTGAACCCGCCAAAGAAAATCATGGGCGGCTTCCTGTTCAGAAGGCTCTTTGAAAGACACCATGCGCAAAGCCATGGGGTGAACCGAACGCATGATTGCGCGGGCGGCACCATCTTTGCCTGCCGTATCCATACCCTGCAAAATGACAAGCAATTTGTGTTCGCCCTGGGCATACAAGCAAGTTAGCAAGTGATTCAGCCGCTCGGACAACTGATCAACACGATCATGCATGTCTTCTTTCGAAGGCATGTCGCCATAACGTGTGGGCCATTGGCGCAATCGAACTGCCTTGCCGTTAACCATGCAGGCTTGGCCTAGAATTTCCCACTGGCTTTCGGGAACCAAGGCATCCGGCAATACCTTTTCAGAACGCTTGGTTTCTTTGCGCTTGGTCGCTTTGCTTTCAGGTTTGTTGTCTGCTTTGGTCATGCTGATCCACGTTGTGCTTGCTTTCCACGGACTTTTGAATCTCGAACCGCACCTGTTCAAATGATTTAGCACGAACCTGACCGAATCCTTTCACCTGATTAAAAAGGTCAAGCAGGTGGTCAATCTTTTTGCTGTGCTGCAACATTGAAGGATTATTGTGCATCAGTTCCATCCAGGTTTCAAACCAACTCACCAGCAAAATCTGGTTTGTATGCTCTAAATTTCCTTTAAATGGGTTAAATACTGAGTTTCGCAAGTGACGCAACGCAGACAAAACTTTAAGAACCGGGTAAAACCAGGGACCCATTTTTATTTTTCGTGGCCGGCTGCCATGCCCTGCCAGCCAAGTGGGTGCAAAGTGAAAATACAGCCTTGCACCAGGCTCAAATTGCGCCAGGGTTTGCTGCCGCCATTCGGGGCTGGTGTGCAGGCGGGCCACTTCAAATTCATCTTTAAAAGCCAACAATTTGAAATAGGTGCTGCACAGGCGCATCCACTGGTGGCTTAAACCTTGTGCATCAAACAAAGTACGCAAGGGCTGTACTTTGGCCATGAACTGCGCGGCCAATTGGCTGTTTTGGTACTGAGTCAACTCGGCCTGGTAACGAGCCAGTTTTTCATCGTCGGTTTCAAACTTGATCGGCTGTGCAATTTTCTGATCCAGCATTTTTTCCAGAAAGCCGGGATTTGATACCGCCAGGCGGCCTGCATCAAAAGCCAGCAGGTTTTCGGTCACTTTCACGCCATTCAATTCAATGGCCTTGCGCAATGCAGCCAAATGCAAGGGCAGGCAACCGCGCTGCCAAGTCGCCCCGAGCAGTAGCGCATTGGCATACACGGTGTCGCCAAACAATTTCTCGGCAAACCACTGGGCACGAATAGGTGTGTAGCGTTGCGCAGCCTCATTCAGCGCCCGTTTAATGTCTGCGTGCATTTGATCAACAGGGGCGCACCAATCACGTTGGGCGATGAAATCGGCTGTGGGTGGCGTGTCGGTATTCACCACCGCAAATGCGGCACTGTTGAGCAATTCCAGTGTTTTTTCATGGGCAGACACCACCAGGTCGCCGCCTATCATCAAATCGGCTTCACCGACAGGAATTTTGGACGAGGCCAAAGTGCTACCCGCTGGGGCAAACTGCACATGCGAGAACACGGCACCGCCTTTCTGGGCCAGGCCGGCCATGTCCAGCGCCATGGCGTGCATGCCCTGCAAATGGGCTGCCATGCCAAGCCATGCGCCAATGGTGACCACACCGGTGCCACCCACGCCGTTGATCAGCACGGCATAGCGCTGCGCCAGTTCATCGGGATGAATGTGGAATTGCGGCTGTGAAAGGCTGGTGCATGCTTTGGCCAGTTCTCTGTGGTGCGCTGAAATATCTGGCTTTTTGAGCTCTGAGCCTTCAACGGTGACCAAGCTTGGGCAAAGGCCTTCAAGGCAGCTGTAATCTTTGTTGCAAGTGGACTGGTTGATGGTGCGCTTCACGCCCCAAGGCGTTGAGACCGGTTCTATTGACAAACAATTGGAGTGTTTGGAACAGTCGCCACACCCTTCACACACGCGTGGGTTGATCAGCACGCGCTTGGCGGGGTTCGGGAACTGCAATTGGCCGGTGGCTGGATCGGTGCGTTTGCGCCTGCGGCGTTTTTCCGAGGCGCAGGTTTGCTCGTAAATCAGTACGGTGGTGCCTTTGATTTCACGCAGCGTTTTTTGCACAGTGTCCAGGTCGCGGCGGTGAAACACCTCAATGCCTTCAGCCTTGGGGTCGCCTGGCAAATCATGCTGGTGCACCGCTGGGTTGTCGCTGACAATCACAATTTTGGCCACACCTTCAGCAGCAAGCTGGCGGGTTAATTGCGGCACGGTGAGTGTGCCATCCAGGTGTTGGCCTCCAGTCATGGCCACTGCGTCGTTGTAAAGCAGTTTGTAGGTAATGTTTACGCCCGCTGCAACGCTGGCCCGAATGGCCAAAATACCCGAGTGAAAATAAGTGCCATCGCCCAGGTTGGCAAACACATGTTGGGTTTCCGTAAAACGGGCCTGGCCTATCCAGGGCACCCCCTCGCCGCCCATTTGTGTGTAGGTTTGGGTGTTTCGGTCCATCCATACGGCCATGTAGTGGCAACCAATGCCAGCCATTGCGCGGCTGCCTTCGGGTACTTTGGTGGAGGTGTTGTGCGGGCAGCCTGAACAAAAATAAGGTTTACGCTCAACGGGCGGGTGTGTGCTGTGCCCTACTTCGTGGCTGTGTTCAATGGTTCTGATACGGTGGTCAATCAACGCGGTAATTTCATTTGGCAATTGCATGTTCCGAAGGCGTTTTGCAATGGCCAACGCAATCAAGGCGGGGTCAAGTTCATAGTGGCTGGGCAATAACCATTCACCTTGGGGTAAAGACCACTCCCCACCTTCGCGGCCGTCCTCTGAAAGCCTCTCATCAAACTTGCCATACACTTTGGGGCGTACATCTTCCCGCCAGGCGTACAGTTCCTCTTTAATTTGGTATTCAACCAACTGGCGCTTTTCTTCAATCACCAGTATTTCCTGCAAGCCCTTGGCAAATTCACGAATACCCACAGCATCCAGCGGCCAAACCATGCCCACCTTGTACACGCGCAAACCAATTTCGGCGCAGCGCTGGGGGCTTAAGCCCAAATCATTCAAGGCTTGCAGGGTGTCTTGAAAGGCCTTGCCCGTGGCCACAATACCGAAGCGGGCGTTGGGCGAGTCAATCACGGTTTTGTTGATGCCATTGGCCCTGCAAAAGGCCAGTGCAGCATAAAGTTTGTGATCTATTAAACGGGCTTCCTGAGCCAGTGCCGTGTCGGGCCACCGTATGTTCAAGCCACCATCTGGCATTGTGAAATCAGTAGGTATTACAAAGCGATGCCGTTCGGGATCAATGTCAACGGTGGCCGAACACTCCACCACGTCTGCCACTGTTTTCAAGCCCACCCACACACCGGCATAGCGGCTCATCGCGTAGCCAAGCACACCAAAGTCGAGAATTTCCTGCACATTGCTGGGAAACAGCACGGGGATCATGGCGGCTTTCAGTACATGGTCAGATTGATGCGGCAGGGTAGAACTTTTGGCTGCATGGTCGTCACCAGCCACCAACAACACACCACCGTGCTTCGATGTACCTGCGGCATTGGCATGCTTGAATACATCCAGGCTGCGGTCTACACCCGGCCCTTTGCCGTACCAAAGGCCGAATACACCGTCAACTTTCGCACCCTGAAACAGGTTCAGTTGCTGGCTGCCCCACACAGAAGTGGCAGCCAGGTCTTCATTCAGGCCTGCCTGAAAGTGAATATTGACAGGCTGCAGGAATTGCTTCGCGGCCCAGAAAGCCTGGTCCACGCCTCCCAAAGGCGAGCCTCGATAACCTGACACAAAACCGCCTGTGTTCAGGCCATTTAGGCGGTCCAGTTCAGCCTGTAGCAAGGTAAGGCGAACCAGGGCCTGAGTGCCGGTGAGGTAAATTTTGCCTTTTGGCAGGGTGTATTTGTCACTGAGCGTGACTTCACGATACAGGGGGTGCTGCGGAAACTGAGGGGCGTTCATGACCACTTTCCTCCACGAAACGGATAGGTTTCAGCGAGTTCGAAGTGCCTTGTGACTGCCTTGTGAGCAACAAAAGGCTCGAGTTCAGTGTTACACAGAGCCCTGTGGGGTTCAAGTACCTTGGTCGGGTTGAATGTCTTTAAAATTATCGACTTTGAACATTTCCTCTGGTCGAGGATAGATTTTCCGGTTTCTACGGGCAGGCAGTTTTTCGCCAGAAAACATTTCCACAGCGGTGCGCGCAACCTCTTTGGTGTCCAGCGCCGCATAAGCAGACACAACAGCAGCCCCTGCCAGCGGTACAAGCCTGGATGCGGTTCGCTTGGCCACTCGGTCGAACACAAATTGACCCACTTGCTTGGTAACGCGCACGGCGATGTCGCGCTGGCCACTGCGAGCGAAGCGGTCAATCAAATCAAGCACGGAGCTGCCTGTTTTTTGCTCATGTTCCAGTGGAATCGATCTTTCATATTCCCGCACTGCGGTGCCAGCCACATGACTGAACAGGCAGGTCATTAGATCCTCCTCGGTCAAGGGCTTTTTGTGGCCAAAAGCCGCTGCAATATCAGCCACCATTTGTGCCTGAATGCGCCACACAATAATGAGATCGGGCAGCACAGTAAGCATGCCCAGTGGCCCCACTGGCAGCGCAAGGCCACCTGATACGGCAGCCGCCTTTGCGCAGGCCTTCTGCGTAATTTCTTTGGAACGCTCAAAAGGGCGTTTTGCCTTGCCAGGCTCTTTGGAAACGGGGACACCTCCGGTGATTAGACCGATTACGGTATGCAGAGGCCCCATAAGGGCTTTGGGTAAGTTGGTCTTTTGCATTAAAAATTCATCAAAGGCAAATTGTTTCTAATCGTACTAATGAACAAGTCACAGACTTGGTTTACTATCGTAACTCACAAGGTGTCACCATTTTGGGGGTAATTCACTCCATTTTGAGTGCCCCTTGGGATCAAAATTATGAATAGGCACTGCAATTCACGGTCTGATTGTTGTTTTGATCCATTTGGATTACCCCTAACATGGGGGTATTCGACCTTGAGTTCGATGTTTTCACACAGGAGTAACTCTCATGATTCAGGCAGCAAAGAAACAACTGGTTTTAAAACGCAAGGAAGATGGCGCTTCCTTGATTGAGTATGCCGTGATTGCCGCTTTGGTGGTGGCGCTGGCTGTGGCTGGCTTTACTACTTTGCGTGGCGGTTTGGAGACAGCGTTCGATAACATCGTTACATCCTTGACCGGTGGCTGAGAATAAAACTCTAGCGATGAAGTAATCATGATTCCAGCGAGACGGGCTCAAACTGCATTCGCCAACCGCGCTGAAAACCAGCGCGGGGCCCAACTCGTAGAGTTGGCTGTGATGCTACCAATCATCCTCACTGTCATTTTCGCGATTGTAGGATACAGCCTGTTGTTCATGGTGCAACACACGCTCAGCTCGGCCGTATCCCAGGCTGCGCGAAGCGTGGCAGTTGCGGGCAGTACTGCCAACCCGGAAGCTGCGGCGAGACAGCTTCTGCTGGATGCCCTGCCCGGAGCAATGTACCCAGCTGGATTTCGTTTTGAAACCGAGCCGACAACTGATGTAGCGGATTGTGGTGGCGCACTGGGCGCTGGAACCAACCCTGCGCTCAGCTGCCTGGAGTTTCGCGGGTTTTTCGCGACAGCTCAGAATCCATTTATTTCCAATATTCCTTTTTCAAGCACACTTTTTCCAGCACAGCTTAGCGCCAGCACGGTGGTGCTGTACCAAAACACTGACGCACTCTAAATTCTTCCGGGAGCCCTTCGCGACATGTCAGGAAAAACAAAAATATTCGCAATCCTGCTATTGGGAGTCGGGTTGATTTTCATGGTGATGGCCTTTTTATCGGGCCAAAACGTGAAGAAAGGCGGTGAAGCCATAAAAACCGAGCTTGAGCGCTTTCCTGTTGTGGTTAGCACAACCGAAATTCAGTTTGGTAAGCCTGTTACACCCGACATGCTGAAGGTGGAAAAATTTGCGATTGCCCCCAATGGCGCATTCACCGACATCGGCGATGTGATTGGAAAAAAACCTTTGTTCAATATCGGCAAGGGTCTGCCTGTGACCAACCAATATTTCGAATCGGGTGCAGTTGCTGCTGAAGTGCGCGAAGGTTACCGTGCTTTTGCCCTGCAACTCGATGACAACAATGTGGCCACCGCCAAAATAAAAGCGGGTGATTATGTTGATGTGTTTTCGATTTTCAAATCCAATAGCCGCGACATTGAAGAAACAATTTCCAGGTTGATCATGCCCAAGCTGCGTGTTCTATCGGTAGGCTCCCAATTGGTGAACGCCCCGGAAACCATCAATACGGCCAATGAAAAAGACGTGAACAACCGCCCGGTGCGCTTAAAAGCGATGATGGTTGAGGTACCTACTGCCGACATTAACGCCTTGGCTATTGCTCAAACCCAGGGTGAATTGTTCGTGGTGATTCGCGGGCCTGAGGAAGAAGAAATTCCTGACATGAGCAAATACCCAAAACCCGAACCTGCTTTGAAGCCCGTGCCTGTGAAAGGCCCGGATGGCAAGGTGTTGAAAAACCAACCACCAGTTGAGCTTACAGCCAGCGACAAGGCATTCGCCGGTATTTCATTAAACAATGCAATGCTGCCCGGTAGCGGCAATACAAAAGACAACAGGAAACCCGCGCAAACCTCACAACGTACAGCCGAGCCTGCAACTGTTGAAGTGATTCGCGGCGGTGAAACAACCCGGGAAACAGCGCGATGAAGAAGAACAACATCACATTGAAAAGCATGGTCGCGGCCATTTCATTGGTGGCTTGCGCAGGGCTGGTTTTACCCCAAGCAGCTGTTGGGCAAACGCCCGCCACACCGGCGAGCGCGGCGCCCTTCGTGCTGACTTTGAGTACAGGTTTTCAAAAAGTGGTCGGTTTACCCAGCCTTCCAGCACGCGTTTCGATTGGCGACCCCAGTATTGCGTCAGTAACAGTTTTAAAACCCACTGACCGTGGTGGCAAAAATGCGGGTGTATTGGTGACTGGTTTAAAAGCTGGATCTACATCGCTCCTGATTTGGGATCGCGGTGCCAGCATGGCTCGGGTAATTACAGTGTCTGTGACTGGTAAGGCTGCCGAAACCATTTCTACCCTGAAAGACCTGAACCTTGAAACCGAGGGGCAAGTGTTAAAGCTTTCAGGTTCAACACCGAATGTAAGCACTTACCAGCAAGCGCGTGAAAGTTTGGTCAGGCCAGGCAGCGACGGCAAACCGGCTGAACTGATTGATCAAGCAACAATTCAAACATCAGGCACCGTGCAGGTGGATGTGAAAGTGGTCGAATTCACACGCAGTGAATTACAGCGGTTGGGGATTAACCTGGCGGGGCAAGTGAGTGGTGGTGGATTCACATACTCAATTGCCGGGCCTGCTAGCACAAGCGGAGCGAGTGGGGTATCCAACGCCTTTTCACTGGCATTTAATGGGGCGGGGTGCGTTGGGGACGCAGTAGTTGGTGCACTTAACCCCACTGGTGTCGGCCCACGCACATGTGACCTCGTGTCTGGCTTGAATATCCTACAAGCAGACGGTTACGCCAAGGTTCTTGCCGAGCCCTCGCTCATCGCGCAATCCGGTCAAGATGCATCTTTCCTTGCGGGTGGCGAAATTCCAATTCCGGTACCCTCAGGCAACGGCACAATTGGCATCGAGTACAAAAAATTTGGTGTGGGTTTAAGTTTTACACCCACTATTTTGTCTAACAAAACAATCGCGTTGAAGGTTTCACCGGAAGTGAGCGATCTGGACTTTTCTCGTGGTACCTCTATTCAGGGTGTGCTGGTGCCCGCCATTTTGACGCGCCGTGCAAGCACCACAGTTGAATTGGGCGAAAACCAAAGCTTTGTAATTGGCGGCCTGATCAGCCGAAATATCATAGCCAATGCCAACAAAGTGCCCTGGTTAGGCGATATTCCCATTCTGGGTGCCTTTTTCAAAGGCAACAGTTACAGCCGGGAAGACAAAGAATTGCTGATTGTTGTTACACCACGATTTGTAAAACCTCGTGCTGCCGATGCACCAGCCTTGGCCCTTCCCGGCCAAAACGTTGGCATGCGCCCACGCAGTGTATGGGGCCAACTCTTCCTGCCTTCCGCAAAAGAGCCCGTTCCTGGCTTTACCAACAATTAAGGGAGCCAGAAAATGCCACAAAGCATGCCCCGAATATTGTTCATCAGCGGATCTGACGCCAACTGGCTTTGGCTTTCGGACGCCGTGGGCGACCGTTTTATGCTGGTGCGTGAGTCGGGCACGTTCAGTGAAATTACGAAACGTGTTGGCCTGGTTTCGCCAAGCATGGCCGTGGTGGATTACTCGCCACAGCTGGGCCTGGACGCAAGCCTTGTCGTTAAAGAATTGCGGGAACTTGCACCCGACCTGCCCGTGGTGGCAATGGGCTCAAAAGACTCGACTGAAGATGTAGTGAATGCCTTGCGCTCCGGCGTCAAAGACTTTTTAAGCCTTGATTCGAGCGCTGGAGAAGTAACAAAAATTCTGACTGGCGTGGTTGAAAAAGCGCCCAAACAAAACAATGAGCGCAAAGGTTATGCCCTGGTGGTGTTGGGCGGAAGGCAAGGTGTGGGCTCTACCACACTGGCTGTTAACCTGGCAGTGCAATTGGCAAAACAAAACAAAGACAGCACATTACTGCTTGATTTTGGCCTGCCTTTGGGCGATGGCCTGGTTCACCTGCCCGCTGAAGACAAACAAGGTGCAATGGACTTTGTGGAATGTGTACGCAATTTAAAACGCTTTGACGCCACCTTGGCAAAAACTGCGTTTCGCCGCAACAATGCCACCGGCGTGGCCATACTTTCACTGCCCAGAAACCTGGCAGATCTGCGTGACATTTCCGCATCCGATGCACTGAAATTTTTGAATTTGATTAAATCATTTTTCGAGAATATCGTGATCGATTTGTGCGGTTTCTCGAACATTGAATTCGTGGCCAGCCTGCTGCGCAGTGCTGATGCCACCATGGTGCTGACACCACAGTCGGTACCGGGCATTGTGACAGCCGCCGAATTGATCAAAAGCCTGAACGACAAGGGCATTGCTACCCAAACATTTGACCTGGTTGTCACGCCCTATCACAAGGACGTTGCACTGGACGCAGAATCGATCGCCAAGAAACTGAATATTGAAACAGTTCACACCTTGCCCGACCGACGCGCGCCACTGATTAATGCCGTCAATGGTGGCCAGGTGTTGTCTGCTGCCGATTCAAAAGACCCTTATTCAAAAGCAGTTACCCAGTTGCTTGACAAGGTGAATGCCAACCGAAAACACCTTGATGCCCATGGCGGCATTACAAGTACATTGAAGAAGTGGTTCAACAAATGAGTGAGATCATTTTCGGTCAGGAGGCACCGCTGCCTAATCCCAAAGAACCAGAGCACATGGCCGGTTCGGTATCCAATGCAGCCAACGCTGTTGAAGACTTACAATTTGCCACCGCCAAAGTCAGCGAAATGGACTCCGCGGTGTTGGCTGACGTCAAAGAAATGGCCCACGAACATATTCTGGCCATTATCGAAAAAAAAGGCGCCACCTTCGCAAAAATGGACAACAATGCCCTTGAAAAATTTATTCAAGGTGAAGTGCAAAGTCTGATTTATGGCAAACAGATTCCACTGAACGACTCTGAAGTGGCTTATGTGGCCGACTCGTTGTACAAGGAAATTGCGGGCTTTGGCCCACTGGAAGATTTGCTCGCAGACCCCAATGTTGAAGATGTGATGATCAACGGGTACAAGGACGTGTATGTGTCCAAACTGGGGCGAATGGAACGGGTGCAAGCCCGCTTTGTCGACAATGCCCACTTGCTGCGAATTGTTCGCCGCATTTTGGCACCGCTTGGCCGCAGGCTTGATGAATCAAGCCCCATGGTAGACGCTCGCCTTCCGGATGGCAGCAGGATCAACGTGATCATCGCACCGCTGGCCCGCGATGGCGTGGTGGTATCCATTCGCAAATTCAGAAGTACCCCGCTGCGTGCCGAAGACCTGATGGGCCTGGGCACCTTCGATTCACGCGTGTATGAATTGATGCAGGAGGCTGTTCGCAAACGCTGCAACCTAGTGGTAAGCGGTGCAACCTCCACTGGAAAAACATCCATGCTCAACGTGCTGGCTGAATTCATTCCACCCGGTGAACGTTTGATCACAATTGAAGACACCGCTGAATTGCAACTGAACCACCATCATGTTGTTCGTCTTGAAAGCAGGCCGGGGGGCCACGAGGGCGCGGGTGCAATTTCAATTCGGGATTTGGTGAAGAACAGTTTGCGCATGCGCCCTGACCGCGTCGTGGTGGGCGAAGTGCGAGGTGCTGAAGTGCTGGACATGCTGCAAGCCATGAGCACGGGGCACGATGGTTCAATGGGCACCATTCACGCTTCAACACCGCGCGATTGCCTGCACCGCCTTGAAATGTTGTCGGGCTTCGCTGGCTTCACTGGCAATGAAATGAGCTTGCGCAGGCAAATTGCTTCGGCACTCGACCTGATTGTACAAATTGTTCGACTGCCCTCGGGCAAGCGCCGCATCTACAGCATCACTGAAGTGGCTGGTATTGTCGATGACAACATTTTGCTTCAAGACCTGTACCGCCATGAGAGCAGGCTCGGCCCTGACGGCCAGGAACTGGACAACTGGGTACCGGTGGTGCCCTACCCCAAGAACCCGAAAATTTCGCACATTCGCCTGACATGACATTCGGACTAATCGCCGCTGCTTTGGTTTTCATTTCTCTGGCACTGCTGCTGCTAAGCAGAGGTGCTGAAGAACAAAACCGCAAACTGGCGGAAAGCCGTCTGGATGTGGCGCTGAGCAAGTCCAGAGACCCACTGGCCCTGGAAAAAGACCCACTGCGGAAAAAGTACATTCCACAATGGATCACCGACAGCCTGATTTCAGCGGGTATCACCATTGACCGCGCACTGGGTATTCGAATTGCCTTAATCACCTTGGTACCCATGCTTGCGGCCTTTGTATTCCGTGGCGTGGCCAGTGCCGCGGGTGCATTTATTCTGGCCATGCTCGGCATTGCCGGTTACGTGGTGTACCGCCAACGCAAACGCAGGCTGCAAATGCTCAGCCAGCTTCCAAACTTTCTGGACGGCGTGGTGCGCGTAAGTGCCGTGGGCTATAGCCTTACCGTGTCGTTTAACACCGCACTTGAAAATGCAGAGCACCCCTTGAAGGAAGCGTTAGGCCTGGCAGTTCAAATGCAATATGCCGGCCTGGAGCTGGACCAGGCCATGCACCGCCTGGCGCGGGTATACAGCCTGACTGAATTCAAACTGATTGCATCGGTTGTGGCACTGGCGCTGAACTACGGCGGCAAAAGCGATATTTTGCTGGGCCGCCTGGCGCAATACCTGCGTGACCGCGAGCAACACCATCAGGAAATGTTGGCGATGTCATCGGAAGCCCGCATGTCGGCCGTGTTCATGTGCTGTTTAACACCAGCACTGGCCGGCATCATTTTGACACTGAACCCAGCCTACCTGGGCACCATGTGGAACGACGACACTGGCCGTATGCTGTTGCTCGTCGCGGGTATATTGCAAGTGGCCGGTGCAGCGATCATCTATCGCATGGTCAAAAGTATCTAGGGGCGCCAAGATGAATATGAACACATTACTGGCGATTGGTATTTTCCTGCTGGGTTTGGGGTTTATCGGCCTGGCCTGGAGCCTGCTCAGCCAAAGCAGCCGAAAAGAAAAGGCGCTTGCAAGGATCGATGAGTACACCGAACTTCGCCGCAGAGTACAAAGCTCGGCATCAGTGCGCAACCAAGTACCCACCAGTGCACTTACTGGTCGAATTGAAAGGCTTGGCCAGCAATTCAGCAAAACTAGGGTATTCACTTATTTTGTTGAAGATGAGGACAAAAAACTGCTGGGTCGTGCTGGTTTTGGGCGCGAGGAAGACCTGAGCCGGTTTGTGCTGATCCGTATCGCGCTCGGGCTACTTGGTTTGCTCATTGGAATATTCCTGAACCTCGATGTGGGTTTCGGCACCATTCCCATGATTCAGGTCATCGCGATCACAGGAATCGGCTTCATGACCCCAAAGTGGTACCTGAAAACAGTTGGGGAAGGCCGTGAAGCAGCCTTTGAACGCGAACTTGTGGCAGTGGTTGACGTGATGCGTTTGTTGCAGGGCGTGGGCTTGAGCGTGGACCAATCCATCGAAGTAATGACATCACAACTTTATGATCTGGTACCGATTACCGGCCGAATGTTGCGCAGATCACGCGCTCAGGTGAAGTCGGGGGTGCCCTGGATTGTTATGTTGAAACGCATGAGCAACATGTACTCAAGCGATGAATTCAAATCGTTTGTTCAAGTTCTGGAGCAAATTGAAAAATTTGGTGGTGCCGTTCAGGAACCTTTAAAGCAGTTCTCAGACCGGCTTGTCGAAAAAGAAAGAGCGAACGCCAAAGAAATAATGGGCAAACTGACTGTTAAACTGACCGGTGTGATGGTGATTACCATGCTGCCAGCCTTGCTGATCATGACCGGCGGCCCCGGTATCATCTCCATTCTTCGAGCATTTGAACGGGTTGGAGGTTAACGCGTGTTGAGTAGTCGTCTAATTTCAAGACAATTCATTCGGCAAATGGCTGTTTTCGGCATGCCATTTGTTATGGCCGCATGTGCAACACCGCAGCAGGCACCCAGTTCAGCTGTAGCGGAACCTGCAAGAATTTCAAGTGCTCCCAGCATAAACGCCACCAGCCCCACCCAAGACGCACTGATTGAGGCCGAGCGCAACGAGCTTGGCCGGGAAGACGAGCAAACCAAAAAAGCCCGCGCCGAACGCGAGAAAAACCTGCACCTGAAGCTGGTTCAAACCATGATCGAACAGGACAATGCTTACGCAGCCTTGGCCCACCTGGATGCTTATGATCAAAAATGGGGCTCGGATCGACAAAGCAAGCAGCTGCGAGCCGACTCGCTACGGAAAACCAGCCAGCTGGACCAGGCTGAACTGGTTTACAAATCCCTGCTCAGCGGGCAAGGTCAACAGAAAAACGGGCCGATTTGGTACGGACTTGGTAAGGTGTCGATTGAACGAGGTGATTTAAAAACAGCAGCGACCAGGCTGGAGAAATCTATTCAAGCCGACCCGCTAAACATCACAGCCTACTCAGACCTGGGTTTGGTGTACTTGCTGGAAGGCCTGAAAGAACCTGCGTACAACACACTGATGAAAGCCAACCAGTTGGCCAGCAACGATTCGAAAATTATGGCCAACCTTGCCTTGTGGGGTCTGGTATTCGACGACTTCAACATGGCGATGGACATCGCTGAAAAGCTTCAGTGGTCCGACAACACACGCAATCAGGTCATGTCCCAAGCCAATTCCATTAAAAGGCGTTTTGACGCCAAAGGAAATACCCAATGAACTCAAGTACCTCCTGGATATTGGCTTCAATATTGTGCGCCTTACCCTTGCTTACCAGCGCTCAAGAGACTACCAGCAACACGAATGGCTCTTCGCAGATGGCGGGTACCACTGATGCGGAGACTGGCCTGAGTACCCGAACCTGGCTAAAAGAACAGGCTGAGGGCATTAACCGGGGTGAAGTTGAAGCCTACAGCGCAGAGTCAGCAGGCAAAGCTTACCGAGCCTACACTGAGTCGATTGGTGCCAAAGACCAAAAAGCACCGGTGTCTCAAGTGTCAACCATCAAAACCAATTAAATTTTCAAGTGCTGCGCCTGTTGCTAAAACTGCTCTCTTTTGTCTCCGGCCAAAGGCTGCTGACACCAGAGCAAGCTGCAAGCCAATTGCTGGAACTTGAAAACCTGCGCGATAAACAAATCGCGCTTGAATCGCTAACCACCAAACTTCGCGGTGAAATCAAACGTGAGCAAGCCTTGGCGCGCGAGCAACTGATCAACATACAAAAAGCGCAGCAGGAATTAATTGCCTTGCAGCAGTCAGAAATTGACAGCTTGAAAGAAGCACTTGGTCAGCTGAATCAAAGCGTTGACATCGAAACCCAACGGCAACTGAAAGAAAACAACGATTTGCTTACCCAATTAAATTGGCTGTCCGGAACAATCGCGCATGATTTCAGAGCACCGCTTCGAGCTATAGATGCCTATAGTTTTTTTCTGGCTGACGACTTGGGTGATAACGCCCCGGCCGAGGCCAGCAAATCACTGGAAGAAATTCGCCGAAACGGCAAGCGCATGGGTTTACTGTTGGACGCGTTGATTGAATACCTTCGCCTGGGTATTTGCCCACTGAATATTCAACTGCACGACCTGAATGAAACACTGGTGCAAGTGGTAAATGAGCATTTTGACTTCTCGCCTGTTCCCATTGAAATTCAGGTTCAAGGCAAGTGGCGCTTTGACCGGCCAATGATGATGAGAGCATTCAAAGAGTTGATCGACAACGCGGTGAAATTCTCCAAACCAGTTGAATCCCCGAAAATTATTATTCGTCAAAACAACCCAAGCAACCTGGAAATTATCGACAATGGTGTTGGCTTTTCCGACTCGCATGACGCACAGAAATTCCAGCTGTTTCACCGCATGCACGGCAATGACGAGTTTGAGGGCGAGGGCATAGGCTTGGCCACAGCAGAACGAATTGCCTCACGGCATCACATCAGCCTGAGCCTAAACCGGGTGGGGGCGCAAACCGTAGCCAGCTTGCGACTGCCCCAATACTGACTGTTCTAAACCACTTTCGACAGCAACTCCCGCAGACCTGGCAATTTGCCCAAATCTCGTCGAGGCAAGGCATTTCGCACTTTGTTTCCATCTGTCGAGGTATCAACCAAAGCGGCGCTGGGGCCTGGAGTGGGCAAATTACGAAACACCAGCACCACAGGGCTAATGGCGGTTTCACCGCGAATCAGGCTACAACCAATCTGATTACCCACCAGTTGAACCAAACTGCCAGCGGGATAAATCCCCAATTCCTCGAGAATGATGGCCGTAAAGCAACTGTACAAATGATCAGCATTCGCAAACAGGTCTTTCATCGCCTGTTCTGCCGTGAAATTGTTGCGGTAATCACGCTGGGCCATTCTTGCGTTGAAAGAATCACAAACACCCAACAACACTGAGCCCTCATTGGTGTTGGGGATCTGGTTTGGATAACCGGAACCATCCGGTAATTCATGGTGTGTGCGCACCGATTCAATCCAAATCTCATCTTTTACGCCCAACAGCTTCAACTTATTGGCACTTTGCTCTGGATGCTTTCGGATAGTTTCACGCTGATCACGCGACAAAGGCTCGGTTTGCGCCCTCAAACGAGCCTGTAGGGTCAGCATGCTGATGTTCATGGTCAATGCGGCTTTCAAATGCGAGGTCAACTCGTCATCGGAAAAGCGGTTACTACACAAACCCACTCGAAAAAGAGTCAAAGCAACCAGCATGTGATGCATCACGGGGTAATCATCCGCCGTGTGCCAAGCCAGGTAGGCGTACGCCAGGTCGAAATGGTGAATAGCAATGTGCTTGAAACGAACAGCAAGCTCGTTGATCACCAACACAAAGGTCTCTGGCTCTTCATCCACCAAGGCTTTCGACAGCACTTTGTAACAACAATCCAGCTCATCAAACAGATCCTGAGCCTGAAGGTACAACAACGTGGATCGGTTAAGCTCGGTTTCAAGAGCAACCAAACTCTCGCCTGCTGTGCGCGTGGCTGGATTGTATTGCTTACCTGAATACAGGTACAAATGCTCCGGCGAGAGGGCTTTGCGTTGCAACAAGGGTTGCACAACTTGGGCATCTGAAATATTGATCAACATGGGCAGACTCCTATTCGTCTTGATGATAACGATTGGTGTGCCGAAAATAAGATCGCCCGATCGGTGGAGTCCACTTTAGGGATCTGCCGAACTGGATCAAAAAAGGTAGCTTATTCTCAAAGTAGGAATAAATACAAAAGTGAGATTCTTAGTCCAACACGGACTTAGGTTAACCAACATGCAAGCCATTCAACTGCACGCAACACCCAACCACGACTTCCGCTTTCCGGAAACAGTCGAGCTTCAAATGGCTGGTTTTGGGCAAGACAGCGATACCAATCTGGACGATGCGCTGGCCACCATTTTGCATGCAGTCCGGCAAAGCAAAAACCCGAATGCCATGGCAGCCTTGGGCACCCTTCTGGGCTATATGGAAACTCTGGAGAGAAAACAGCAGGCCAGTCAAGCTGCAGAAGCCTGGATTACACTGGCCCACCCGATCACCATGAGCCTTTGATTTTTCGCCGGGTACGCACTGCGACCCACAGCACAACACCAAGCGCAAGAAAGCCAAGACCACTCCACATGGGCAATGACAACCCGAGTAGTGGCGGATACTCGTCGGTACACAAACCATCCGCGACAAACATGTCAGGCCAATATTGAACCCAAGGCAAAGCATTCAATGTATTTTGCAAAGGATCCACGCCACAAGTTTGTGCCGGGTTGGCAAGCACCCACACATGGTAGAAAGCAACCCCCGCACCTGCCAAAAAGCCAGTCAGCGTCAACAGCACGAACAGAGTTGATAACACGCCTTTACGGCTAAAAAAACAAATGCCCAAAAAACCGAGCGCCGTTACAAGGTAGGCATAGCGCTGAATAATGCACAGCGGGCAAGGAAACCATTCTTTGGAAATTTGAAGAAAAAGCGCTGCAGCCAGCGCCCCCAGGCTGATGACCAAGCCAAAGCAGGCCCATGGTTTTGAAAACGAATATTGCATGGCTATTTGTTACTTGCTGTGTACCCAGTCTTGGGTCGATTGAAAAATGTTACTCATGGCTGACAGATAACGCAGTGTTTCGTCACCCAACGGATTGTGTTCCATACAAAGAAACACAAACCTCAATTTCTTGAAACCAATGGTTCCGGCGGCACCGGCACTTCGATGCGCCATGGATTTAAACGACTTTTGTTCAAGAGAAAACGGATCAAACCCTGGTACAAACCAGATTTCACGGGTTTCATCAAAAAACTCTTGAGCAAATTCCTTCAGCATTTCAAGCCCCAACTCACTCTCGAGGCGCCCCCATTGATCGTCGTCAATCAGGGGTTGTTGTTCAAGTTCTTGTTCAGAATACATGGCGAGTACTCAATTTTTGTTGTGTTTTTTTCTTTGTTATCCAAGGATACTATTTCATTCATCCAATAAAAGCTTTAAACCCCTATACTGAGTTGTACTTCGTTGAATTTTCGCCACTACCAAGACATGAGCAACGCATTAGAACAACTGAAAAAGGCCACCACTGTAGTGGCTGATACGGGTGACTTTCAGGCCATGGCTGCCTTTCTTCCCCAAGACGCCACGACCAACCCCTCCCTTATTTTAAAAGCAGTTCAAAAGCCGCAATACCTGCCGTTGCTTGAGCAAATCAAGATGAAGTACGGTCATGAATCGCTTGATCTGCAAACCGATCGCCTGCTGGTGGCCTTCGGCACAGAAATCCTGAAAATTATTCCTGGCCGTGTTTCTACGGAAGTGGATGCGAGGTTGAGCTTTGACACCGCAGCGACCATTGCCCGGGCCAAGCGAATTGTCGCGCTATACAAAGCCGAGGGCATTAATACCGAAAAGCGCCTGTTGATTAAAATTGCCTCGACTTGGGAGGGAATACAAGCAGCAAAAGCATTGGAAGCAGAAGGCATGCACTGCAACCTTACTTTGCTGTTTTCCCCCATTCAGGCCCACGCCTGCGCGCAAGCGGGCGTTCAGTTGATTTCACCCTTCGTAGGCCGAATTTACGACTGGTACAAAAAAACAGCTGGCAGCAACTGGGATGAATCAGCCAATGCGGGGGCGAACGACCCGGGTGTGAAATCCGTTCGGCGCATTTATGCCTACTACAAGCAAAACAGTATTCGCACGGAAGTGATGGGCGCAAGCTTTCGCAATGCGGGTCAAATCAAGGCGCTGGCGGGGTGCGATCTGCTGACCATTAGCCCGGAATTGCTGGCTGAACTGCAGGATGATGTTTCTACATTGAATGTTGAATTGAATACTGACTGGGCACTGGCACAGCCACGTGAAACCTTTCCCGAAGGTGAAGCGGCGTTTCGCTATGAACTGAATGCCGATGCAATGGGTACAGAAAAACTGGCAGAAGGCATTCGAGCATTTGTGAAAGACTCAGTGACGCTGGATGGGTTGTTGAAGGCCTAAAGTGTTTGCGAGAGTGCATTTGCGAAGTTGAATGCCTGAAAGTTCGTTAGCATTTGCGAAGTCGCATGCCCTCCTCCGCCTGAAAGCCTGAACTCCCCCTTTTTGTTGTATTCCCTGACCTAAGCGCCCCCGCTAACAAAGCGGGCGGGCTGCGCTTTCGGCCTTGCCGAACGGCCAGTGAACACAACAAACGGGCAGGCTTTCTTGAAGGCGGAATGACGGCAATGCGAGCTTCGCAAATTCCGATTTGTCTCCTTAATGCAAACACAAAGCTATCGAGCGCGAACAAATAACCCGAGTTAAAAGCAACTCCAAAAGAGTTGTAACGATTGTCAGGACTTCCTTGCGATTCAACGTCCTTGATAAAGTCAGCAACTGATAATTCGTCAATTGCTTCAGAAACGTTTGGGTGAAAACAGTGCGCTGTCTCAGCGCGTCGGCATCGAACGCAAAGTTATGTTTCATAGCCTCACGATTTCAATTGACTTGCCATACTTCAGTGCCTCATCTACGAAATGACGAAACGCTCCCGAAGCCACGCTGGAATCAACTGCGCGATCCACAAAATAGAAACCGTCTTTCTCGATTCTGTAATTATAGATTTCGCTCATGGATTTTCGGTGAATTGGGCTCGGCATTTTCTCGAACAAACCCGCAGGGTCGTAATTTGCAGGAACAGAGAATTTAATTCGGTACTCAATTTCCATGGTGGGTTTACCTGGCGCAACTTAAATTGATGAGACATAACGCTCAGGTTAAGGGTTCGTACCCGCTGAAGACGCGGATGTTGACCCTTGAACTTGTTGCTATATTCACTTTTGTATCTCCTGCAATCTGTCCGCAGCTTCGCGTGGAGTAAACACCCCAGCTCCTACCAGCAGAACAACAATCATGCCAGCGCATATGATTGCAGTAATTGTGTTGTTATTAAACTTTTTGTGAGCCGCCGCTGAAGAGCCCACTACGAAGAGCATACCGATTACCAGAAGAAAATTCGCTGCCTTTGGGGATATGGGTTCGTAGAAAGCGAGCACTGAAAGAAGCCCAATCAGTAAAACTGAAAAGCCGCCCAAGCTTATCAGCGGCCAATCCCAAGACTTTCGTGCATCAGGAAGGCCTGGGGATACGGTGGCTTGAACAAAGCTAGTATCGAAGCCGTGATTCTCTGCGAAGTTATTGATCTCTCTAATGTCAGCTGCGAGCTTGGCAATTTGCTCAATGGGCAGTGGTTTTCCGCTCATGAGGTTTTGCCCCCCATGGATGTTGAAACCACACGTTCAACATCTTCAATGACTGCGTTTCCACTCCATGAACTAGGGGCATCTTCGCCTTTTACGACGAGAATGCGGTTCCCTTCCAAGTATAGATTCGTACCACCAAATCGAACGCCCTCGAGGTTTCCCTGAATCATACGCTGGGGGATTTGCGACAGCACGACCCCGACAGACTTTCGTGGGGGCTCGAGCTTTTCCTCTACAACACCCTCTCTATTTAGGAAAAACTCAAATACAGCTCCACCCATCTCGACGGGATAAATAACTGTCTTAATGGACACTCCGGGCGTAAGAAACTTAGCTATGTTTCTCTTAAACAGCTCAGAATATTTCTTTAGGCGGGTTGTCTTTATCACCGAACTATCCTGTGAATATAACGTTTGAGGTAAGGTGCGCCGTAGCGAAGCGGAGGGTACAAAAAGGCAGAGCCTTTTTGCGTCAGCTTGACCGACGAGTTAGGCCAGCGAGCACGAGTTGAACATCTTAACAACATCATTTGCATGTCAACTCCCCTTGCCCAATTTGCTTTTTTGGCATCGCGCCGCATCGAACTTCGCGTGGCACTGACTTCTTGGCATTTAGTTCTTTCGAGCTTCATACGCGCGCCCAGCATATTTGATGCCAGCAATGATTATATAGCCGCAAAAATACATGAAATTGACGAGCAGTCCGAGAATCAGTACTGCCTTACCGAGCGCTGATGTCATGCGCATATGATCAGTTTGATTAAGTACGAACACCACTAAAGCAAATGCGCCAAAGATAGCAGCGTGCTGCAGCGCCCAAACAAAGTTCCGCAGCGGATCTGGTGATTTTCTAAACCTAAGCTGTGACATTTATGGCCTAACTAGTTTTATAGAACAGTAACGGCGATATACATTTATCCGCACATCACCCCACAAGCAGCCAAGCCCTTTAACCAGCCCTGGTTCTAACAAAATATTCTGTCCAAAAAAGGTATAACCAAAACTGAAAAGTCTCAACATTTGTATCACCGCTTTCACAAAGCTAAAAAACAGCCCGACCAGAATCAAAGACGGGGAATTCGAGTTGATCAAGGCAGAATGATGCAATGCTGCTGCGAATCCAACATACGAATCGAGAATCAAGAATAGCCGAGCACCATTCAAATAACCCCATCATCCGCCATACGCTGAATATCCTCCGCCGAATAACCAAGCCCTGCCAACACCTGCGCGTTGTGCTCGCCAAGCTTGGGTCCAAGCCAACGTGTTTGGCCCGGTGTGTCGCTTAACTTGGGAACAATGCCGGGTATTTTCAAAGTGCGGTCTTCGCCAAAGGGGTGTTCTTCGATCATGCCGCGCGCAGCAAATTGCGGGTCTCGCACAATGTCTTCAATGCTGTAAATTTTGCTGGCGGGCACTTCAGCTTTTTCAAGCACTTCAAGTGCTGCGTCAATGCTGCGTTCCTTACACCACTGGGCAATGGTGTTGTCAATCAGTTCTGTGTGGCGAACTCGGCAATCGTTACTGGCCATGTCTGGGTTTTCTGCAAAATCGCTTCGACCAATTGCCATCATCAGGCGTTTGAAAATTGCATCGCCATTGCCGCCAATCACAATAAAACCACCGCAACCGCAGGTGTAGGTGTTGGAAGGCACAATGCCCGGCAAACTGGCGCCTGAACGTTTGCGCACCACACCAGCGAAATCGTATTCAGGCAGCAGGCTTTCCATCATGTTGAACACCGATTCATACAAGGCTACATCTACTACCTGCCCTTTGCCAGTTTTGTGGCGGTGCTGCAGTGCCATTAACGCGCCAATTACCGCATGCAAACCAGCCAGTGAATCGCCAATTGAAATTCCAACACGCACGGGTGGGCGATCGGTGTCACCACTCAAAAAGCGCATGCCACCAATGGATTCAGCAATTGCACCAAAACCCGGGCGGTCCTTGTAAGGGCCGGTTTGGCCATAGCCGCTTAAGCGCACCACAATCAGGCCAGGGTTCAGGGCCTGCAACTGCTCGGGGTTTAAGCCCCACTTTTCCAATTGGCCCGGGCGAAAATTCTCCACCAGTATGTCGGCGCTTTCAATCAGCTTGCGCAATACGGCCAAACCTTCTTCGGCTTTTAAATTGAGCGTGATCGATTTTTTATTGCGGGCCTGCACTGCCCACCACAGTGAATTGCCTTCATGCAGCACCCGCCATTTGCGAATAGGGTCGCCACTGCCAGGTGTTTCCACCTTGATGACTTCTGCGCCAAATTCGCCCAGCATACGGCTGGCGAAAGGCCCTGCAATCAGCGAGCCCAATTCAAGCACGCGTATGCCAGCCAAAGGGCCGGTGTTGGTGGCCGGAGTGCTTGTGGGTATGGATGTATGAGATTGATTGCTCATGATGTTCATGAATAGATAACAGTTAAGCAAAAAAGCCGCAGGCTAAAAGCGGCAATTATTCCGGATCAGAACCCAGCTGGCGGCGATCCAGCAACGCCCGGGCCACAGTGCTGGGGTCGGTGTATTCAAGCTCGCCGCCAATGGGCACGCCCCGGGCGAGGCGGCTTACTTTTAGTGCCATGCGGCGAATGCGGTCGGTGAGAAACACGGCCGTGGCCTCACCTTCATTGGTAAAGTTGGTGGCCAAAATAACTTCTTTCACCTCGCTGTCGTCTAAGCGCTGGCTCAGCTTGGGCCAATCGAGCGATTCAGGCCGCACACCATCCAATGGCGAAGCACGGCCCATCAGCACATAGTAGTAACCGCGATAAGTTTGCGTGGCTTCAATGGCCGCCAAATCCGCAGGGGTTTCAACCACGCACAGCAGGCCGGGGTTGCGGCGGGTGTCGCTGCAAATTGAACATACATCGGCATGACAAAAGTTGTTGCACATGCTGCAGTGGCGAATTTCCGCCACCGCTTTCAACAGCGATTCGCCCAGGGCCGTGGCAGCTTGCCGATCGCTTTGCAACAAATGAAAGGCCAAGCGTTGCGCCGATTTTGGGCCTACACCGGGCAAGCGCTTGAGCGCCTGCACAAGGTCAACCAAAGGGTCGAGGCCATCGAAGGCGTCAAACGCGGAACGGCTCATGAAGAGTTCTTAGAATGGCATTTTGAAGCCGGGAGGCATTGGGAAACCTGCCGTGACTGAAGACATTTTTTCGGTCATGGTGGCTTCGGCTTTGCGCACTGCGTCGTTAAACGCAGCAGCCACCAGGTCTTCCAGCATGTCTTTGTCTTCGCCCAACAAGGATGGGTCGATGGTAATTCGCTTGCAATCGTGCTTGCAGGTCATGACCACCTTCACCATGCCACCGCCCGATTGACCTTCCACTTCCATGGCGCCAATCTCGGCCTGCATTTTGGCCATTTTTTCCTGCATTTGCTGGGCTTGTTTCATCAAGCCGGCCAGTTGGCCTTTCATCATGTTCATATCGGATTCTCTCCTGTCAAATATCGGCTGGGCCTGTGTTGCTCAGCGTGCGTTCTGAACCTGAGACCACAGTTGCGCCCATCAAGTTCTGGATGTCTTTTAAAAACGGGTCTTCCTGCAAGGCTTGCTTGGCCCCTTCAAGGGCCTGCCTGCGTGTTTCACTTTGCACAGCATGCGCAGTTTGCTGCGCCTCTCCAAACTGCATTTGCAAGCGTACAGTGCAACCATAGTACAAGCCCAATGCCCCCTCAAGCCGGGTCACCATGCTTGGCTCAGTGTAAGGCTTGATCGCCGTGCGCAGTACAACTTGAAGCACATCGCCATCGCGGCTGGCTTCTACCAGCTCAGCCTGCACCAGCGCTTGCCGGGTTAGGCCCTTGGCGGGTACTTCCTGCGACACCTGCGGCCAGTTGGCTGCACTGGGTAAATCGCCGCTGGCAGCTTGTTTGGCGGGTTGTGCAGCAGCTTGGGAATAAACCTCTTGCTGCTTAACTTCAACAGTGGGTTTCGATTGGGCTATGGGCAAATCATCTGCAGTGTCCCAAGGCGGTGAATTATCAAATTCATCGGCAACAGCGGGCGACGCAGCTTTTGGTGCAACAGGCGCGGTGGTCACTGCCTCCACTGTCTCTACAGTAGCCGCCGCCGGCTTGGCTGCGGGAATGGGTACGGTTGCTTTCACCACAGGTGGGGCCAACGGGGCTGAACGAACAACCGCAGCTTGCCCGCCTGGTTTGAAGGCAAGCATACGCACCAGCGCCATGGAAAAACCAATGTGTTCTTCGGGGGCCAAGTGCAATTCCGCACGTGCGTGTGTGGCAATTTGGTAAATCAGTTGAAGGTCTTCTGCACCGAACGCACCTTGCAGGTTTTGCAAGGCGGCCTGATCGGGGTCTTCGGCATCAAGCCCGCCCGCGAAATGTGCAACTGATAGCCTGTAGGCAATCGCCGCCAGTTCATCAAGAATGGCACCAAATGGCGCACTGGCTGTGGCCAGTGCATTGCTCAATTCAAGCAGGGCTTTGCCATCGCCTTGGGCCAAAGCTTGCAGCAACTGGTGTACCACTTGTTGGTCAACAGCGCCCAGCATGGTTCGCACGGTTTCTTCGCCCACATGGCCTGCGCTGTAAGCAATCGCCTGGTCGGTCAGGGAAAGCGCATCGCGCACGCTGCCGCGCGCGGCTTTGGCCAGAAGCCGCAAAGCACCGGGCTCAAAAGCAATTTTTTCTTCGGAGAGAATATGGGCCAGGTGGTCAGCCAACTGGTCAGGCGGCAACTGGCGCAAGGCAAATTGAAGGCAACGCGACAACACCGTGGGCGGAATTTTTTGCGGGTCGGTGGTGGCCAGAATAAACAACACATGGCCCGGCGGTTCTTCCAGCGTTTTCAGCATGGCGTTGAATGCGCTGGTGGAAAGCATGTGCACTTCGTCGATTACGTACACTTTGTAGCGGCCCGCAGTGGGCGCATACATGGCGTTTTCAAGCAAGGCGCGCATTTCATCCACACGCGTGTTGGTGGCCGCATCCACTTCCAGCAAATCGACAAAACGGCCTTGGCTAATTTCAACGCAGGCCTGGCATTTGCCACAGGGGGTGCGGCTAATGCCCTGCTCACAATTCACTGCGCGCGCAAGAATTCGAGCAATGGTGGTTTTGCCCACACCGCGGGTGCCGGTGAACAAATAGGCATGGTGAAGGCGTTGGTTATCTAGCGCATGTGAAAGGGCTTTGACCACATGGGCCTGGCCCACCAGCGAATCAAAGTCTCGCGGTCGCCATTTTCGAGCCAAAGCCTGAGATACAGTTTGATTCATTCAGATTGGGTCCACGTTTGCGTACACACTGGTGTCCAACAAATTAAGAGGCGAGCCAGAACCCCGGCACTGACTTCACGGTTGTGGCTGCTTCCTTCCGGACCTGACCAGGTTGGCCGCTACGCCATGCGGGGAGGCCCGCCAAACTGAATTCTACACCGAAGTGAGCCAGTGAACTTCGCCATGCCGGTCAATCAGTGCAGCTTGTGTGGGGGCGGGCTTGCCTGCCTTGTTCAGGGTGGCATCAACTAAGCCCACGTATTCAAGTACTTGCTGGGTGTAGTCCTGCAAATTGGTTGAATTAACTGCCCATTTGTAGTCCAGGACCAGGAAACGGTCGGGCAATTCAAGCACCCGGTCTGCCCGCAGCGAGCGCCCATCGCCCAATACCCATTCCAGTTCGTTGAACACACGGTTGTTGTTGGCCCCGGCACCTTGCAGCCAAGGCTGTAAATCGGGTTTGTTCACCAGCAATTGGCAAGCTTGTTCAACTTCTTGCAATTCGCCCTCGCGCAAAGGCCTGAACACGACTTCGCAACGCACCTGCATGCGCGCCCACCATACATCAAAAGGTAGGTCGCGCAGTTCATCCACCCATTCAAGTGCTGCATGCCAGGCTGTACCCTTTCGTAGCTCGGGCGTAGAAATTCTGGGCACCACTTTGCCCACTTGCGGTTTCAACGGGTTCAGCACCGGAAATTGCGGGCGTACCCATGTTGCGGGCGGGTCAAACAAGCCAGTCAACTCGCCTTGGCCGAATGCTTCCGCAGCACCTTCAGGTTCAGGCCATGTTTCATGCACTTGCGTGGCAAATGGCAACAAACGTTCATACCAACCCTTGCTGGCTGAGCGTTTTTCACTGCCGCTTAAGTGAATGGAATGCCGGGCACGGGTAAGTGCCACATACAGCAAGTGGTCTTCTTCATCGGCATAGGCTTGCTGTTCAATGGCTTGTGCGGACGCTCGACCAGGGCTGGGATTACTCAAGTTACTCATCACCGTGACTGAGTTCGGGTGCGATTCACCCAAGGCCCAATCAATCAGCAAACCCGCATTGCTTCCACCGGGTTTGGGTGATGAATTTGCATCAAACAACCACACATGGTTGGCCTCCAAACCCTTGGCCGAATGCACGGTCATGATGCGCAACACATCCGGGTTGTTGGCAGCACCTTCGCTGTCGGAACTGGTATAGGTTTGAAGTTTTACTGCCTCATCAAGCGCCTGCTGCAAACCTGGAAAACGGCCTTTGTTCAAACCCAGTGCCCAGGCCTTTAACCAATCCCAATGCTCAGCCATCATGACCCGTTGCCGCGGCGAAGCAGAATTCAAGTATTTTTCAGACGCACGGGTGTCGGCCACCACCTTGGACAAGGTTTCGAACAGCGGCAAGGCTCGCGCCATTCGCAACCATTCTGAAAGCTGTGAATGCACTGCCAGCCACGGTTTTTCGCCTTGCTCGGCCAAGGCTTCAAGTGTGCCCCACACTGTATTCGCATGTGTGGCAGTTTGCGTTGTTTTACCCGCCTGAATCAACGCTTGAAATTGAGCTGAAGAAAGCGCGATCAACGGGCAACGCAACAGTTGCAACAAATACAGGTTGGTGTTCGGGTCATTCAAAAAACCCAACAGTGCAATGGTGTCAGCCCACACTTGCGAGGTGTAACGCTCGCCTTTGTCTTTGATGGTGTAGGCCAAGCCCGCTTCACGCAAGGCAGCCATCAAGGGCACACCGCTTTTGTGGGCGCGCACCAATACCATCACTTCACTCAGGTTGTTAATACTGCCATTGGCCAACCACTGTTGCAGGGTTTGCACCACGCGCTTGGCTTCGTCGGGGCCTTCCTCTTCTTTCAACAGCTTGGGATAAATATTCAAGCCGCTCAGTGTTGAACCGCTTTCGCCTGCCAAACTGGTGTGCGCACGAAAGGTGGTTTGCCCTCGCGTTTGCCCGGGTTCAAACACTTTATTCACTACATCAACAACAGCCTGCCCACAACGCCGTGTGGAATCCGATTCCAGTGTTTTGGCTGCGAAATTTTCAACCAACCAATTGCGCGCATGGTTGAACAAACGGGCTTCAGCGCGGCGAAAGCGGTAAATCGACTGCTTGGGGTCACCCACCAAAAACACGCTGGGTTTGTCGTCGCCGCTGTAGTCTTGCAGCCAAAGTTTCAGAATATTCCATTGCACCGGGTTGGTGTCTTGAAATTCATCCACCAACAAATGGCGCACACGCGTGTCCAGTTTTTGCTGCATGTAGGCACGCTGTTCGTCGTTCATCAACATGCGCAGTGCAGTGGCTTCAAGGTCATCGAAATCGCACAAGCCTTGCTCCAGCTTGATTGATTTATAAGTTTCAAACAGCGGTTCAATCAACTGCGCCAACGCGGCTGTGGCCTGCATGTCAAGCTGGTCTTTTTCAAGTTGCAAGGCTTGTGCTGTTTGTTGGGCCAAACTTTCCAAAACCTGAACATACTGGGTTTCATCCACAGCCGCTTTCTGGCCCGCCGTTATTTTGGAAAAGGTTTTGCTGGGCTCATTTTTTGCGGTCAAACAAACCGCCTTCAATTGTTCAAAAACATCGGCTGCCGCAACACCGCCACGCAGGGCAGTCAAGGCCTTTTCTATTTCAACTGCATTACCCTGTTGCTTGGCTGTACCCAACGCCAACCAGCGTGCAGCTTGCTGCCACTGATCAATGTAATGCCGGTTGTTCAACACCTCCACCGGCCATTGCTCGCCGTCACCAATTCCAAACACCATATCTAAAGGCGGGGCATCCTGATTGGCCAACCACAGGCTACACGCCACACGATTGGTCAGCGCATGTTGCAGCACCTGTCGCACCACGGCACGGTCCATTTGTGAAGCAAGCGTGTCGAAGGCTGGCAGCAATTGCTGTTGATCATTCAGCAAATTGGCAGTGAATACATCAATGGCCATGTCCATCCAGAACTGGGTTTGATCGGTGGGTTCGCTTTGCCTTGAAAAGCCGCTGGCAAGCGGTGCCATTTGGCACAGCGATGCAAACCAGCCATGGAATGTGTCAATGGTTACACCACGAGAATTGGTCAACACCTCGCCTGCCAGTGCACGCGCCTTTTTCAGGTTGGCTTCGTTGGGTTCTGAGCCACGTTCGGTCAACAAGGCACTCAATTTGTGATCATTCAACAAGGCACATTCACGCAACAGGGCAAACAGGCGTTCCTGCATTTCCTGCGCGGCTTTGCGTGTAAAAGTAATGGCCAGAATTTGATCGGGCCTTGCTCCACTTAACAAGAGGCGAAACAGGCGTGCAGTGAGCAACCAGGTTTTGCCACTGCCTGCGCAGGCCTCTACCACCACGCTGTTGGCGGGGTCGCAGGCAATTGAAGTGAAATTAGTCATCATCACCCTCCTCGCCAGCATCGGCTTGGTTAAATGCTGGGTGAGTTTCCGGCCTGCACACGCCGCGCACACTGCAGTATTCGCAAGCATCGCCGGGGTTGGCTTGCCACACGGCCTTGCCTTCAAAAAATGAATTCAGTTCAGTGCTCAGTTCGCTCAGCAACACCTCACCCCACGAATTAAAACCCTGCTCTTTGTATTCATCGCTTAATGGCGGAAAGCTGACCCAATCCACTTTGTCTTTGTGCAAACCCAAAAAGTCGAGCTGGGCTTCAGGGCTATTCAACATGGCTTGGTAAGCGGGCAATTGGGGTTGGCTCAAGGGTTCGGCCAATCTTTTTTTCAGCACAGTGGGGTTGGTGAATTTAATGTCTGAAATGGCCAGGGAATCGCCGCGTTGATCAAGCCTGTCAACCCGTCCCTTCAATTGAATGGAAGCGCCGCTGGGTTGCAGCACCAAGGTGTGCTCAAGCTGCTGCTCTGCAAGCTCGAATTGCCAGCCCTGAATTTGACGTTCCATGAGTTTGCCCGCAAGACGCGGCACAATTTGATCAAAAAACTTCAGGAATGGATAAACAGTCGCACGGTCATTTAATTCCAGCTTGCTCCACACCAACTGGGCTTGATCCAACAGTGTTTGCTTCCAGGCCTGCAATTGGTTCACGGGTTGGCCAGGCAAGGCCATGTGTTGCGCGGTTTTTTCAAGCACCTTGTGTACGAAAATACCGCGCAGTTGCTCATAGCGCATGGCACCCTCATCACGCTGCACGGGCCAGGGCAAGGCATGCTTCAAACCAAAGCGCAGGCGGCAAGCCACCCAATCGTCCAGCGCAGTCACCCGCAACGATTCCGGCATTGAACCCGAATTGCTCAATGCTGTTAACTGCAAAGCCTGCTCGGGTGCTTCTCGTACTTCAATTTCAAGATCGGCTGGTGTGCGGTACCACCGGCTGGCCCAATGTTGGGCAGCACTTTCAGAATCGCGCAAGGTAATGTCCAGCCACATCAGTTCAGGCAACAACATTTCAGGTTTACCTGCCACCTGCGCACTGTGCACCAGCGTTACTTCTTCACTGTGCAGAAGCAATTCATACAGGGCAGAAATTTTTTGAACACGGGCCAGGCGCGGGCCTGGAAAACCCAATTCTTGCGCCACCGCAGGTGGCAGCAAACCAGGCGGGCTTTCCTGAAAGTGCGACTGAGCACAACCCAACACCAACACGCGCTTGAATTGCCGCATGCGCGTGCTTAATAGGGGCACCATGCGAACAGGGCTTTCAATATCCAGCGGGCGGAAGCGTTGCGATTCAGCCCAACTGCGCCAGGCTGCCAAAAATTCATGCGCATCAAATTCGGTTTGTGCTGGCACCTGCCGCATCAAACCCAACACAGTCAGCAGTTGTTGCCCTGCCTCATCGGCTTGCAACGCGGTGTCTAGATCATGTTTTTCAAACAAGCCCAGATACGCACCCGCCCACTGCGCCAGGGTGTGTTTGCTGCCAGCCTTACCAAAGGCCCAGGGCTCAAATTGTTCAAGCGGCAAGCCAGTAAAAGGTTGGGCAATCGCAGTAAGCTGGCTGTGCTCTGCAAACTGTTGCAACAGGTAATCAAACCAACCCGCCACATTCGATGTGGACAAACGCCAACCTGTGCGGTCATCAACCAAAACACCCACGTCGGCCAATAGCCCCACCATGCGTCGCGCAGCCAATCGATCAAGTACTGCCACTGCGATTTCAGTGGCGGGGTCTTCTCGCAACCAATCCAGAATTTGATGGGCAGCTTGCTGAGCCTGTGTGGTTTCGTCAGGAGCCACTTGCAGCACCACAGGGCTGGGCTGGTTATTAAAACGCTTTTCACACAACACTTGCCAAGGCTGTGGACCCTCAATGGCAGGTAACTTGAACACCTGCACCGGCACCGTGGGGTAAGACAGTTCCAGCCACAGGCCGGGCACGGTCTCGCCATCGTCGAACCAAACCACATGAATAGGCGGTTTACCCAAAGGCTCTGCAGGCTTGGGCAACAACCCAATAAGCTCGGCCTCATAAGTTTGGGCCAGGGTGGCCACCACTTGGACCTCTTCGGCAGCGAAAGTGTTGTTCTCTGCATACTCTGCGAAGGCAGTTGTGTTGCGTTTTTGCACCAACACCTGCCTTAAGGCCAGCTCCAGGTATTCCTGGGCGAGGCCCCACAGTTGCGAGGGCGATGAACCACCGCCCAGCAAAGGCAATTCCCGCAACACCCCCACCAAATCGGCTTGCAGGGCCAACCAAGGCCCCATGGCGGCAGGTTGACTTAAACGGTCAGCGGTTTGAACCCAAGGCCCCAGCGTGGCCACACCCGCGTGGTGCTGGGCCCAACACCGCTTGAAGGTGCCCACTGTCTCTATACGGGGCATTACCCACAAAACTTGATGAGCATCCAGGCCCGACTGAGCCAGCCAGTTAAATGCAGCCGCAAATGGAGTGGCTTGAATGGATTCAACGGAAACAGAGTGTGTTGTCAAAACGTGTATTTTTGGATGGTCGAAGTTTTTAGAGAGCGTGTAATGTCAATTAAAACGTACACGGGTTTGTGTTTCAGTTCGATTTCGCTGTACCATTCAGAATAGCATTTTCTTAAATGAAGAACTTTCATTGTCTGGCCGTGTGCTGTATACACCCAGGCCGCTTTGTGAATACCCTCCAAAGCACTTTACCCACTTGAGGATTTAAATGAGCAGTGACCTGATCAAACACGTCAGTGACGCATCTTTCGACAGCGATGTTTTGAAAACCGACGGCCCTGTGCTGGTGGATTACTGGGCAGAATGGTGTGGTCCCTGCAAAATGATTGCGCCAATTCTTGATGACTTGTCTTCTGAATACCAAGGCAAGCTGAAAATTGCCAAGATGAATGTGGATGAGAATTCAGAAACGCCTGCCAAATACGGCATTCGCGGCATTCCAACCTTGATGTTATTCAAAAATGGTGCAGTGGTCGCCACAAAGGTGGGTGCATTGTCCAAATCCCAGCTGGCTGCTTTCATTGACAGCCACCTGTAACAACACCTTGATTAAATTGCCCGGCGTGTGCCGGGCATTGAACTCCCTCGCAGCTGCAACCCCCACCCTTCGTTAACCTGTTTACCTCGCGGCGTTCGCCACCTACACAAATAGCCAAACATGTATCTATCTGAACTAAAAACCCAACACGTTTCTGCCCTGCTTGAAATGGCTGGTGGCCTTGAAATTGAAAACGCCAACCGCATGCGCAAGCAGGAACTGATGTTTGCAATCCTGAAAAAACGCGCAAAAAACGGCGAACAAATTTTTGGTGATGGCGTGCTTGAAGTGCTGCCCGATGGCTTTGGATTTCTTCGCTCACCAGAAACTTCATACCTGGCCAGCCCGGACGACATTTACATTTCCCCCAGCCAGATTCGCCGCTTCAACCTGCACACGGGTGACAGCATTGAAGGCGAGGTACGCACCCCCAAAGACGGCGAGCGCTATTTTGCACTGGTAAAAGTAGACAAAGTAAACGGCGAGGCACCAGAGGCCAGCAAGCACAAAATTCTTTTTGAAAACCTGACACCGCTGCACCCCAACCAGCCCCTGAAGCTGGAACGCGACATGCGCGGTGAAGAAAACAACACTGGTCGTATCATCGACCTGGTTGCCCCAATCGGCAAAGGCCAGCGTGGTTTGCTGGTAGCCCCGCCGAAGTCGGGTAAAACCGTGATGCTGCAGCACATTGCACATGCCATTACTGCCAACCACCCCGACATCACTTTGATTGTGTTGCTGATTGACGAACGCCCCGAAGAAGTAACAGAAATGATGCGTTCGGTGCGTGGCGAAGTGATTGCCTCCACGTTCGATGAACCCGCAACCCGCCACGTTCAAGTTGCTGAAATGGTAATTGAGAAAGCCAAGCGCCTGGTTGAACACAAGCGCGATGTGGTTATTCTGCTCGATTCGATTACTCGTTTGGCCCGTGCGTACAACACCGTGGTGCCCTCTTCCGGCAAAGTGCTGACCGGTGGTGTAGATGCCAACGCCCTGCACCGCCCCAAGCGTTTCTTTGGTGCGGCACGTAACATTGAAGAAGGTGGATCGCTCACCATTATCGCAACTGCACTGGTAGATACCGGCAGCCGCATGGATGAAGTGATTTACGAAGAATTCAAGGGCACAGGCAACATGGAAATTCACATGGAACGCCGCATGGCCGAAAAGCGTGTGTACCCAGCCATCAACATCAACCGTTCGTCTACACGCCGCGAGGAGTTGTTGATCAAGCCCGATTTGCTGCAGAAGATTTGGGTATTGCGCCGCCTGCTGCACGACATGGACGAAATCGCTGCGATGGAATTCTTGATGGACAAAATTCGCCAGACCAAAAACAACGCAGAGTTTTTCGAGATGATGAAGAAGTAATTAGAGTCGTCTTTTCAATCCATAGCCCATGCTGCAGTTGCACCATGGGCTTTTTTAATTGCACAATCAGGCAACCACCCACCAAGGAGCGTTTAAATGAATCGCGTGTTATCTCTGCTCACTTTGCTTTCAGCGCTGTTTCTCAGCGGCTGCGGTTACAACACCATTCAAACCAACGATGAACAAGTGAAAGCCGCTTGGGCTGAAGTATTGAACCAATACCAGCGCCGGGCTGACCTTGTGCCCAACCTGGTGAATGTAGTAAAAGCCGAGGCCAACTTCGAGCAGCAAACACTAACAAAGGTGGTTGAAGCGCGCTCGAAAGCCACTTCGATTCAGGCCACGCCAGAATTAATCAATGACCCGGAAGCCTTTAACAAATTTCAGCAGGCGCAAGGTGAATTAAGCGGTGCCCTCTCGCGCTTGCTGTTGGTTACCGAGAACTACCCCAACCTGAAAGCCAATCAAGGTTTTCGCGATTTGCAAACGCAACTTGAGGGTACTGAAAACCGCATTACCGTGGCACGCAACCGTTACATTAAATCGGTTCAGGAATACAACATTACCGTGCGTTCGTTTCCCAATAACCTGACAGCCATGGTGATGGGCTACGAAGTCAAACCAAGCTTCACGGTTGCAAACGAAGCCGCCATTTCAAAGCCCCCCACCGTCGACTTCGGTACCAAGTGATGAACAAGGTGCGCAACGCGATGGGGCAATTCTGGCTGTGTGCAGTGATCCTTTTCACGCCGTGCGCACTTTGGGCCGCCGAGGTACCAGTGCCACCCCTGACCGCCCAAGTGGTAGACACCACTGGCACGCTGAACCCCCAACAACAAGCTGCACTGATCCAAAAGCTTCAGGCATTTGAAGCAGCGAAAGGCAGCCAAATTGCGGTATTGCTGGTACAAACCACACAAGCAGAAACCATTGAGCAATACGCTTTGCGTGTGGCAGAAAGCTGGAAAATTGGCCGCAAGAATGTAGACGATGGCGCAATACTGGTCGTGGCTTTGCAAGACCGCGCGCTGCGCATTGAAGTGGGTTACGGCCTTGAGGGTGCCTTAACTGACATTACCTCCAAACGAATTATTGAAGAAATTATCGTGCCGCGGTTTCGCGTGGGTGATTTCGCAGGCGGTGTGGCGGCTGGCGTGGACCAAATGATCAGGGTGATTGAAGGTGAGCCCTTGCCGGAACCCACTGTAAAGCGGCTTTCCAATTCGCAAAGCACCATCGAAGACATTGCGCCACTGCTGTTCATGGGCACACTTTTTATTGGTGGCTTCCTGCGCAAAACCATCGGCAAACTGCCCGCCGCCCTGGCAACAGGTGGCTTGGTGTTTGTAGTGGCGTGGCTATTCGCGGGTGCAATTATTTTTGCTGTGCTGGCTGCAATTGTGGCCATGCTGATTACTCTTTTCGGCAGCGCAGCGGGCGGCATTGGTGGTGGGCGCGGTGGCTTTGGTCGCGGCAGTGGTGGTTTTGGCGGCGGAGGCTTCGGTGGCGGAGGTGGTGGTTTTGGTGGCGGCGGTGCCTCGGGAAGGTGGTGATCATGGGGCTTAAACGAATTTACAGACACATGATGACGGCTGAACGTCATGTCCGGAAAATTTTCCAGCAAACGCAGCTTAACCGCATTTCGAATGCCATCAAAGCCAGTGAAACCCGGCATTCAGGCGAAATTCGCGTTGCTGTAGAAAGCTCGCTTGAATTGCAACAGCTACTAGGTCAGCAAACGCCACGCCAGCGCGCCATTGAGGTATTTAGTGAATTGCATGTGTGGGACACCGAGCTGAACAATGGCGTTCTCATCTATGTGCTGCTTGCAGACCATGCCATCGAGATTGTGGCTGACCGGGGTATTCACGCCAAAGTTGATAACACCTACTGGCAAGCGCTATGCCACAAAATTGAGCAGGCTTTTGCGCAAGGGCAATTCGAAGAAGGCGTGATGAGTTGCATTGAGGCGGTTAGCGAGAAGTTGATTGAACACTTTCCACACCGCCGGGAAGACGAAAACGAACTTCCCGACGCCCCGGTGCTTATTGGCTAAACCAACCAAGCCAATTTACATTGGCTGAATAGGGCAGCTTTTGTGCACACTGTAGCCCTCAGGCAAACTACACTCGGCGGCTTTTGCATCAATCGAACAGCGCACTTTTTTCAACAGGCGCAAAGCGCAGCCATCGTATACGCCGTCCTTGCTCAAGCTGATTCGGGCCTCGCGCATCATGGTGGTGTATTCCAATTTGTCTGCATCGGTCATTTTCAACCAAGCCTTGTCAGGAATTTGGCGATCAATTTTTTTGACTGCATTCAGGGCCTTCGGCATTTCCTGCGCAACAAAAGCCCTCAGCTTTTGGCCAGAACCAGGCTGAAATTTCGATTTGCGCAGAATAATTTGATAAGTGACCATGGCCACTGGCAACTGGATAATTGCGCCCCGCTTGCCCAAGCCTTTGTAAAGCTCAAGCGGAGAATAGGCGATGGAAGGCGCCACAATAATATCCACAGCGCCATTGTTGAACATGGAACCATAATTGGACACATCGGCAGCAACGGGTTGTGCGCCAACCTGCTCAATTAACCTGCGCTGCGAATCATCGTGCGACAAAGCGGCCACTCGTTTGCCTGCGGCTTTGGCCAGTGAATTGATTTCACGATCGCGCACAAATACATAGGCTGTGCCAAAAGGTAATACCCCACCCACTTCAAAATCACTTTGCTGCATCACACCTTGCAACTGCGGGCTGCCCATCGACTTCAAAGCCATCAGCACTGAATCGTAATTTGGCAAACCACCAATAGCATCCAGGCTGCCGGTAAAGTGGTTGTATTTCCGGGTTCGAATGCCAGTGGCCACAAGGCCGTCGCACACGCCAATTTCAAAATCTTTGGCGGCTACTGATTCATTGGTGTACACCACCGGCTTGAAGCCGTAGCCATTCTTTCGGCCTTCCAGTGCATATTCCTGCGCCAAACCAAAAATTGGCCCTTTTGCACCCAGCAAATCGAACACGCAAATATTGGGCTCTTGGCCGCTTACGGTTTGAGCACGCACCGTGTTCTGAAAGCCCAGAAAAATCAACATCGTTAAACTGAAAACAGCTGCAATGCGCAGGCTGTTTTTTATATATGGATTCATCATTTCTTTCCTGTCTGCAAGGCGCGCAGGGTAATGATTTGCGTCAGGTTGACCAGGGTTTTGGTCATCATCCTGTGCCAAATCAAATCCACCACCACCGCCTTGAATACGATTCGCTTGGGCCCAATGCCCAAGCCTGGTTTCAAATAAAACAGATAGCGCCAGGTCACCAAGGTGCCATCGCCATCCTTCTCAAATTCAAAGGAACCTTTGGCATGGTCAAGCCAGTTCAACAAGGGTTGGCTAAAGCCTGTGCCCTTGTAAACGAACTGCCTGTTCGGAACACAAGCCAATACTTCCTCATCAATGACAGCACCACCCTTGAAGGTAATTCGCTGAATATCGCCCACTTCATTGAACGATTTGCCCTGAATCATTTCTATATGCGTAATGGGTGCAATCAGCGCGTCGCTGTGAATGTATTCATCCGCCTTCAAGCGGGTGTATAAGGCAAAACAGTCGGCCAAAGGCACGGGGATTCGGCATGTACGCTGGATCATCAAGGGTGCTTGGGTCACAATGAGTCCTCTTTTATGGTTGGGTACAACGTATGTTTTTTACTCGTTTTTTTCCAATTCTTAACAAACTAAAGGCCCTGAGAACCCATGGCCGCATGTTATGGCACGCTTTTCGACATGCCGATACGCCGAAATGGATCAAAGGATTCATGCTGGTGGTGGTGGTTTATTTATTCATCCCCATCGACATCATTCCCGACTTCCTGGTGCTTTTTGGCATTACCGACGACTTGATCGTGATTGGCGCTGCCATGTGGTTTTTAGGCAAAGTCATTCCTGACAAAGTGAAAAACAGCCTGCCCCTGGAACAAGCTGACAGCAATTCAAGCACAAGAGAAAACACACAAAACCCACGGCAAAAGGCTGCCGAAGCGACAACCGCGCTGCCTGAAAAAGCAGGTAAAACAGGCTATTTACGGCCTTTCGGCACTGTTTTGCTGTTGGGGCTGCTTGTTGCTGCATTGGCGAGCCACCCCTGGGTACATGCTCAATTTCAAAGCATTGGATCACTTTTTTGAATGTGGAAGTAACAGTTTTACTCTAGAAAAACAAAAAGCCCGGTGATTTCTCACCGGGCTTTCAAACTCCTCAAGTCCTGCTTTTCGTTGAAAGCAGTTATTTTTTATATCACTGCAATCAGTGGCCTGTTGCTGCGCCTGCACCACGTGGAGTACGCACGTCTTCAACCAGGTGCTGAATGTGCTCTGGGGGTGGTGCTGTTACTTTGCTGACCACGTAAGCCGCAACAAAGTTACAAATTGCACCCACGGTACCAAATGCTTCAGGCGTGATGCCGAAGAAGCCGTTGGTACCGCCCACCATGTCAACATACTCGGTGCCCTTGATGAACAAGATACCTTTGTGAGCGAATACATAGAACAGCGTGACAAACAAGCCGGTCAACATACCCACAATCGCGCCGGTGGAGTTCATTTTCTTGGAGAAAATACCCATCATGATCACAGGGAACAGGGATGACGCTGCAATACCGAAGGCCAGGGCCACGGTACCTGCCGCGAAGCCGGGTGGGTTCAAGCCCAAATAACCGGCCAGAACAATTGCGCCCGCCATGGAAATTTTACCGGCCAGCAATTCGCTCTTTTCAGAAATATTGGGATTAAACACGCCCTTGATCAGGTCGTGCGAAACCGCAGACGAAATCGCCAACAACAAACCAGCTGCAGTAGACAGCGCAGCAGCCAAACCACCCGCCGCCACCAAGGCGATTACCCAGTTGGGCAACAGTGCAATTTCAGGGTTAGCCAACACCATAATGTCGGCGTTCACTTCCATTTCACTGCCTTTCCAGCCTGCAGCTGCCGCCTTGGCCAGGAATGCTTCGTCTTTGGACTTGTCGTTGTAATACTGAATGCGACCGTCACCGTTCTTGTCATCGAACTTCAACAAACCGGTTTCAGCCCAACGTCCCATCCAGGCAGGCTTCTTGTCGTTTTCCAAAGCCGCTTCGGGTGCGAACAGGTCGCCACCAGTTGCCACATTTGAGTTGACGGTTGCATGCAAGTTGTAGCGTGCCATTGCGCCAACAGCGGGTGCTGTGGTGTAAAGAATTGCAATAAACACCAGCGCCCAACCGGCAGATGAACGTGCATCTGCCACTGTGGGTACCGTGAAGAAGCGAATGATCACGTGGGGCAGGCCCGCGGTACCAATCATCAAGCTAACGGTGTAAAAGAAAGTGTTCAGGTAGCTACCAGCCGGGGTGGATGTGTAGGTATTGAAACCCAAATCAGTCACAACCTTGTCCAGAGTCGCCAGCATGGGTTGACCGTTGGCCACCATGTCAGAACCCAAGCCCAACTGGGGCAAGGGGTTGCCCGTCAGGTTCAGGGAAATGAAGATTGCGGGAATGGTGTAAGCAAAAATAAGCACAATGTACTGCGCAATTTGCGTGTAGGTAATGCCCTTCATGCCACCAAACACGGCGTACACAAACACAATACCCATACCCACATAAATACCCACTTCCGCAGACACTCCCAGGAATCGGGAGAAAGCCACGCCCACGCCGGTCATTTGCCCAATTACGTATGTAATTGAAGCAACCAGCAAACAGATTACAGACACTGTACGTGCTGTATTGGAGTAATAGCGGTCACCAATAAACTGGGGCACCGTGAACTTGCCAAACTTACGCAGGTACGGCGCCAGCAACATGGCCAGCAGCACATAACCGCCGGTCCAGCCCATCAGGAACACGGAACCGCCGTAGCCCATATTGGCAATCAAACCGGCCATTGAAATAAACGAAGCGGCTGACATCCAGTCAGCCGCAGTTGCCATGCCGTTGGCTACAGGGTGTACGCCACCGCCTGCCACATAAAATTCACCCGTGCTGCCCGCACGAGCCCAAAACGCAATACCGAGGTACAGCGCAAAACTCAAACCCACGATAACGTAGGTGATTGTTTGCAAATCCATTGGCAATCTCCTTAGTTTTCGTGGACGTCGTGTTCGCGGTCAATCTGCCCCATTTTCTTCGCATAATAGAAAATGAGGATGATGAACATGTAAATAGAACCTTGTTGGGCAAACCAGAAGCCCAGTGGATAGCCACCGATGCTGAATTGATTGAGTTGCTCAACAAACAGAATGCCGGCACCGTAAGAAACCAAAAACCACACAATCATGATCTTGGTCAACAGGCCGAGTGTCGCTTTCCAGTAGGCATCACCGCCCTTTGGCTTGCTCATCGCTTGTCTCCTTTTTAAGGTTGTTGTGAACCGCAGGCACGGAATACGAGGTCACATCCCTCCCGAGCCTAGGCTTACAATCGAGTATCAAAGCGAAAACTTACGCCAAACTGAAAGCACTCTTATATTATTAATAGGGCAGTATCCAAAAGTCTGTCGCTTATACAGATCGAGACAGCTGCATGTGATTACCAAGCAGTCTGACGGTGTGACTTAAATACTCAGTTATTGCGAAACAATCTGCAGGTTATTCTGAGCCCGCAGCGTATTGAACTCGTTCACAAATTCATCGAAGCGGTCTTGCTCAATCGCTTCGCGCATTTCGCGCATCAGTTCCAGGTAGTAGTGCAAGTTGTGCATGGTGTTAAGCTGCGCGCCCAGAATTTCTTTGCTGCGGTCCAGGTGGTGCAAGTAAGCGCGTGAGAAATTTTTGCAGGTGTAGCAACTGCAGGTGACATCAAGCGGGCTTTCATCGTTGCGAAACTTCGCATTTCGAATGCGAATATCGCCTGTGCGCGTAAACAACCAGCCATTGCGTGCATTGCGGGTGGGCATTACGCAATCGAACATATCAATGCCCTGCCCCACAGCATTGACCAAATCTTCGGGTGTGCCCACGCCCATCAAATAACGGGGCTTGTTTTGCGGCAACTTCGGCGCTGTGTGCGCCAGAATGCGCTGCATATCGTCTTTGGGCTCGCCAACCGACAAGCCACCAATGGCATAGCCGTCAAAGCCAATCTCTTCGAGGCCCTTCAGTGAAATATCTCGAAGGTCTTCGTACATCCCACCCTGCACAATGCCGAACAATCCGTTGTTGTTTCCCAGCGCATCGAATGAATCTCGGGAACGGCGTGCCCAGCGCATGGACATTTCCATGGACAGGCGTGCTTCGGTGTGCGTGGCCGGGTAAGGCGTGCATTCGTCGAAAATCATCACGATGTCGGAATTCAACACCGTTTGAATGCGCATACTTTCCTCGGGTGTGAGGAACAATTTGTCGCCATTCACGGGACTACGAAAGTGAACGCCCTCTTCCTTGATTTTTCGCATTGCCCCCAAGCTGAACACTTGAAAACCGCCGGAATCGGTCAAAATGGGCCCTTTCCAGCCCATAAACTGGTGCAAGCCACCAAATTTCTCCATGATGTCCAGGCCAGGCCGCATCCACAAATGGAAGGTGTTACCCAGAATAATTTGTGCATTGATCTCGGTAAGATCTCGCGGTGTCATGCCCTTCACCGTGCCATAAGTACCCACTGGCATAAAGATCGGGGTTTGAATTACGCCGTGTGCGGTGGTAATTTCACCGCGGCGGGCTTGGCCTGACGTGGATTTGAGTTTGAAGGACAGTGCGCTCAAGGAAAATGCCTTTTTAGAATTGGCAGTATTTTAAATCATTTCAAGCACATGGGTCTGAAAACCACGTTTTGAGTCACTATTCAAGCAATTCAAGCACTTGTTTGGCACAATGGAATGATTCACAAAATTAGAAGTACCCCATGCAACAACCTGCCAAACCAGAATTCATTCGCGCCGAAAAAGGCGAAGGCGACGCCGAGCTTGACGCCCACCTGTTTCGCCAAGCGCTGGCCCAGTTCGCCACCGGCATTACCATCATTACAACCAAAAATGCCGATGGCAAATATGTCGGGGTCACCGCCAATTCATTCAACTCCGTTTCATTGCACCCGCCTTTGGTGCTGTGGAGTTTGTCGAAAAAAGCCAGCAGCCACGATGCATTTGCCGCTGCCACACATTATGGCGTTAGTGTGTTGTCAGCCGACCAGGAAGATTTGTCGCACCATTTCTCGACTTTCAAAGGCGACCGCTTTGCAGGCGTTGAGGTTATCGAAGGCTTGGGTGGAGCACCGCTGATTCCAAATGCCTTGGCGCATTTTGAATGCAAAATGCGCAGCCGTTACGATGAAGGCGACCACTTCATCATGGTGGGCGAGGTGTTGCGCTGCGACTTCAGGGAAGGCGAAGCGCTGGTGTATCGCTCGCGGAAGTACTTCCGGAACTGATTGGCGCAGCTTCAAAACTGCTTTGTTGCTCAATCAGCGCGCTTATAACCTGCCTATTGCCCAATCGGCGGGGGCTTCTGTTCTGCTTACGGCCCAATCGGCGCGAATCCCGATCTTTTGCCTGAAAACCTGTATTCCCCTTTTTGAAATTCACACTGACTCAATCCGCTCGACAAAACTGATGGTCGATCGGATTGTCAGCCTTTGGCTGAACGTGGCGCGTGAATTCAAACGGGCAGGTTTTCTTGAAGGCAAAGCGATCGGAACATCGCTGCCGATTGAGCTGCACAGGCAGCCGTGAAGCGCGTGATGGTGGGAGAACCGGGCACGGGTGACAATAGGCTGGCCTGAGTTACACTCGCAAACGGCAGTCCGTACCAGCCAGTTCAAGCCAACTCGGCAGTGGGTTTGCCTGTTCCGAACTTCAAGAAAACCGCCCCGTTTGAATCAAGGCTTCAATGCTCGCCTATTGGCGACACCCAAGACCCGACCATCTTTTTTGTCGGGCTTGGGTGAATTGAATGCCTTGCTTCAAAAAGGGATCAAGCGGTTTTCAGTGAGGAAGCAGGCAACCCCGTTGAGTTGGCTACAACTTGACAACCCCGCAGAGTTGACTAGACCGCCGAATCATTCAACGCAGCCAACAAACGTGCTTCAGTCAAATCAGCGTTACATAACTCAATAAACTTGTATGCAAACGACCGCAGGTAATGCCCCTTTCGAATGGCAATGCTGGTGGTGTTCGTCGGCAAATCCGATTCAATGTCAAGCACGGCCAGGCCGGTGTCTTTCACAGGGTTGTAGGCCATGCTGGCAATAATACCCACACCAAGGCCAAGCTCCACGTAGGTTTTAATTACATCTGCATCCAGCGCAGAAATAGCCACATCCAGCGTTAAACCCAGTTTGCGGAAGGTTTCATCAATCTTGATTCGTCCAGTGAAACCTTCCTGATAAGTCACTATCGGGTATTCCGCCACATCTTGCAGCGTTGGCTTGGCCAGTTTCAACAAGGGGTGGCCTTGCTGCACCACCACCTGGTGTTTCCACTGGTAATACGGAAACGAAACCAGATCATCCACATTGCCCAAAACTTCCGTGGCTATACCAATATCGGCCTGCCCATCCAGCAACATCTGGTTAATTTCCTTGGGGCTGCCCTGGTGCATGCGCAAGTGCACTTTCGGAAAAATCTTTTTGAATTCGTTCACCACGGTGGGCAAAGAATATCGCGCCTGTGTGTGTGTGGTCACTACTGTAAGCTGGCCCACATCGCGGCTACTGTATTGCTCGGCCAGGTTCTTGATGTTTTTCGCATCCAGCAACATGCGCTCAACCAGCACCAATAACTCCTTGCCGGGGTCAGTCAAACCCATCAAGCGCTTGCCCTTGCGAATGAACAATTCCACACCCAGTTCTTCCTCAAGATCTCGAATGTGTTTTGAAACACCAGGCTGTGAAGTGTACAAACTGTTGGCCACTTCGGTCAGGTTATAACCCTGGCGAACTGTTTCGCGAATAATACGCAACTGCTGAAAATTCATGCGGCACCCACCACGTCAAAAACTTTCAAGGCCTTGGCTGAAAGGCTCACTTGTTGCCCCTCCTGCAAATTCAATTCCAACGCGCGTTCGGCACTTATTTCTACATCAAAATGCTGGGCAGGTTGCAGGTTCACTGAATCCAGTTCAACACGGGTATTCAAACCGAAACGCAACACGCGCACAACCTTTGCAGGAACACCTTGCGATGAGTTTGTATCAATGTGAATGTCAATTTCATGCGGGCGGGCGAAGGCCAGAACATCTGCGCCTTGCACTATATTTCCACTGGTATTCAACACTGTACCGGAATGTGCAAGATTCGACTCACCCACTTGTATGCCATCATCCAGATGCCGCCCTTTGAACAAATTCACCGAGCCCAAAAAACCATAAACGAAAGGAGTTGCCGGGTGTTGGTATACCTCTTCGGGCGTGCCGATTTGCTCTACATTGCCCTGGTTCATCAACACCACACGGTCAGCCACTTCAAGTGCCTCTTCCTGATCATGGGTTACAAAAATCGAGGTGATGTGCAATTCATCATGCAAACGGCGTAACCAGCGGCGAAGTTCCTTGCGCACCTTGGCATCAAGTGCACCGAAAGGCTCATCCAGCAGCAACACTTTGGGCTCTACCGCCAGGGCACGGGCCAAGGCGATTCGTTGGCGTTGCCCGCCGCTAAGTTGTGAAGGAAACCGGTCGGCTAGCCAATCCAGCTGAACCAACTTCAGAAGGCTGTGAACCTTCTCCGCAATTTCAGCCTTGCTGGGCCGCTCGCTGCGCGGCTTCATGCGCATGCCAAAGGCCACATTGTCAAATACGGTCATGTGCTTGAACAGCGCATAATGCTGAAACACAAAGCCCACATTGCGGTCGCGTACATGCGTGCCGGAAGTGTCTTCACCATCGAGTATCACGGTGCCACTGTCGGCCTGCTCCAAGCCAGCAATAATTCGCAGCAAGGTGGTTTTTCCGCAGCCCGACGGGCCCAACAAAGCGACCAGCTCGCCGCTGTTGAAATCGAGGCTCACGTTGTTCAAGGCCGTGAAATCGCCAAACTGCTTCTGAATGTTTTTGACTTGAATGCTCATGATGATTCCTTAATTAATGCACGCCCTGCTTGGCGGCTTGGTGCTCAACCCAGGTTTTAATACCCAGGGTGATCAAGGCCAGAAACGCAAGAATTGACGCCACGGCAAAGGCCGCTGAAAACTGGTATTCGTTGTATAAAATTTCAACATGCAAAGGCAGTGTGTTGGTTTCGCCCCGAATATGGCCCGACACCACTGACACAGCACCAAATTCGCCCATGGCACGGGCATTACACAAAATAACGCCGTACAACAAACCCCATTTAATGTTGGGCAAAGTGACATGCCAGAAGGTTTGCCAGCCGCGTGCACCCAGCACCACAGCGGCTTCTTCCTCTTCCTTGCCTTGTGCTTCCATCAGGGGAATCAATTCACGCGCAATAAAGGGAAACGTAACGAATACCGTGGCCAATACAATGCCGGGCACTGCAAAAATAATGCGCACCTCGTATTCAGCCAACAAGGGCGCAAACCAACCCTGTGCGCCAAACAGCAGCACATACACAAGGCCCGCAATCACCGGGCTAACTGAAAATGGCAAATCAATTAAAGTGATCAGCACATGCTTGCCGCGAAACTCGAACTTCGCGATGGCCCAGGCTGCGGCCACACCGAACACCAAATTAAGCGGTACCGCAATTGCAGCAGCCAGCAAAGTAAGCTTCAAGGCATAAACAGCGTCTGGCTCTTTCAGCGATTCAAAGTAAACACCCAAACCTTGACGGAATGCTTCAACAAACACCGCGATCAAAGGCAGCAACAAAAAGAACCCGAAGAACGCAACACCAGTGGCAATCAGGCTCCATCTAACCCAAGCCGATTCACGGGTTGCTGACGAGCTTTGTAACTTCTCCGCCCGAGAAGTGTGAATATGAAGTGCAACAGCGCCCGACATTATTGTGTTCTCCCTGTGCGTTTGGCAGTCCAGGCTTGAAGGCCGTTGATGGCCAGCAGCAAAATGAATGAAATGATCAACATGACTGAGGCAATGGCTGTGGCGCCGGTGTAGTCGTATTGCTCAAGTTTCGTGATGATCATCAGCGGTGTAATTTCCGACACGTAGGGAATGTTGCCCGCAATAAAAATAACCGAACCATATTCACCTACCGCGCGTGCAAAAGCCAGCGCAAAGCCAGTGAGCAAAGCAGGAAAAACGATGGGCAAAATGACGTGAAAGAACACCTGAAACCGATTGGCGCCCAGGCTGCTAGCAGCCTCCTCCAGTTCACTTTCCATGTCTTCCAAAACTGGCTGCACAGTGCGCACCACAAAAGGCAGGCCAATAAACACCAAGGCCACCAAAATACCGGCAGGAGCAAAAGCAACCTTTAAACCCAGTGGTTCCAGGTACTGGCCTATCCAGCCGTTTCCGGCATACAGTGCGGTAAGCGCAATGCCTGCCACAGCAGTGGGCAGTGCAAAGGGAAGGTCAACCAAGGCGTCGACAATTTTTCTGCCTGGGAAGGTGTAGCGCACCAGAATCCACGCCAACAAAAGCCCGAACACAGCATTGATACCGGCTGCAAGCAAGGAAATTCCGAACGATACCCGGTAGGTGGCCATGATTCGCGGATCGGTCACCGTGCTCCAGAACTCGGCAAAGCTGAGTTCAAAAGTTTTGATGAACACAGCCGACAGGGGAATCAGAATAATCAGGCACAAATACGTGATTGCGTAGCCCAGGGTTAGATGAAACCCGGGCAAGACACGTTTGGTAGAGGAATGCGACGCCACAATAGACCTTAACTGGTTCGGATTGAATACGAAGCAAGCAGTCTATTGGAGGGGCTTTAGATACTGAACGATTAAAAAGTTGGATCGATATAAGAAAAACTTATGATCAACTTTTGACTAAAGGCGATCGATCGAATTGCGCGTCAACAGCCTGATCTTCGACAGGGCTGTGAATCGATTTTTGCTGGATTGGCTCTGCGCCTGTATTTGGCCCAGCGGGATGGACAGCAATTGTTCCCGAAATTTCCGGACAATGTGGGGCAAAGCAGGCCAAGGACCATACCCCGAATCCACATTGATGTGACCAGCATTCCGAATCCAACTGAAACGCATGCCCCATGAATCCGCCCAGTATTGGGAATGAGTGATCTTCATCCAGGGGTCATTGGTGCTGGCAATGAGCATGCCCGGAACTCCAAGGGGTTTGGACGGAATATGGCTCATCAGTGTTGAGGAGGGCAAAGCATTGTCGTGAATCAATCCGGTTGCGCTGAACCTTTGAGGAGAGGCAGGTGCCACCAAAACAACCCCTGCCACCTTGGTTTCATTGTCAGCAATCGCCACCACACTGGCCAGGCAACCAAAGCTGTGCGCAATCAAAATAACGCTACCCGGTTCATCTCGAATGTTCTTGCGAATAGCATCGGCCCAAGCCGCAATAACAGGTTTGTCGAAGCTGATCCCGGAGACCCTTCGGCAATCCGGGATTTCCTGCTCCGCCCAGGTTTGCCAGTGGTCGGGACCACTTCCATTCAAACCCGGTACGGTGATGCAAGTGGGCGCGAGCATATTCACCCCTTCAGAAAGTTAACGCTTGAAGATTTGATCGAATACACCACCGTCTTCAAAGTGGGTTTTCTGGGCTTTTTGCCAACCACCAAACACTTCATCAATCGTGAAAAGCTTCACTTTCGGAAAGCGAGTTAAATCCGCTTTGTTGGTAACCAGCTCGGGCTTGCTGGGGCGATAGTAGTTAGAAGCCGCAATTTGTTGCCCCACAGGTGAATACAGGTAATCAAGGTAGGCTTGGGCCACCACCGTAGTTCCTTTTCTGTCGGCATTGCCCTTCACCAAAGCCACAGGCGGCTCAGCAAGAATTGACACCGATGGCACGATGATTTCGAATTTGTCTTTGCCAAGCTCGTTGATCGCCAGGAAAGCTTCGTTTTCCCAGGAAATAAATACATCACCAATGTTTCGTTGAACAAACGTGTTTGTTGAACCGCGGGCGCCAGAATCCAGAACCGGTACATTCTTGTACAAGGTGGTCACAAATTCCTTGGCTTTGGCTTCGGTACCACCCGGCTTCTTTAAGGCATAACCCCAGGCAGCCAAATAATTCCAGCGTGCACCACCGGAGGTTTTCGGGTTGGGCGTGATTACTTGAATGCCGGGCTTCACCAAATCATCCCAGTCTTTGATATTTTTGGGATTACCCTTGCGCACCAGAAACACAATCGTTGAAGTGTAAGGCGAGCTGTTGTTGGCCAACTTTTTTTGCCAATCGCCTGGAATTTTCCCGGTTTTCTCTGCAATCGCATCAATGTCGTAAGCCAAAGCAAGCGTTACCACATCCGCTTCCAAGCCATCGATTACAGCGCGGGCCTGCTTGCCTGCACCACCATGGCTTTGTTTGATAGTGACTGTTTCACCAGTTTTTTCTTTCCAGTACTTGGCAAAGGCTGGGTTGAATTCCTGATACAACTCGCGCGTTGGGTCGTATGAAACATTAAGCAATTCAATATTTGCAAAAGCAGGTTGAACCAAAGCCAGCGAAGAAATCAAGCCGACCGAGAAAAAGCGGCGAATCCAGTGTGCGTAATTCATGAGAGTTCCTTCCAAAAGTGAGTCGATGGCAGGATGTTATGGAAAGCGAAGCGCAAAGCAAACGAAGTAAATCTTCTTTGCTTATTCGATTTGTACTTCATAAGCATAGACAAAGAAGTTCTTTTACAAGACCGTTCACACGCGCCTAAGATCCGCCCAACTTCACTTTCAAGCGAACTGTCAAATGGCCTCAATCGCACCAACCTTGCCCTCAAACTTTAATCTGCTAACCGAACTTGGCCCACAGGAAAACGTTTCCAGGCTTGGACCATGCAAGCTTGGTGTTACCCGCAAACAAATAGTGAACGTTCATGCAAGCCAATCTGGTTCAGCCCCGGTTATCAATCGGATTCAGTCGCGCCAAATACAAAGCAGGCAGATTCAACACCATTCTGCATCTACAACCACTGGTCAAACCGGACAGTATTTTTTTGCAACTGGCAACCCAGATGCGCTCAACCAGCAGTCGCTAAACACCATATTGAGCCGTGAAAGCAGCTCAACAGGTATTCCTGTCAGTGAACTAAAACAACAGTTGATTGAGTTCAGTCCGTTGGCTTATCTTCAAAACAGGCCGATGTCGATGCTGAAAAACAGCCCATATTGGCGTATTTATGCATCCATCGCCAAGCTTCCCAACAGCAGCGAGGTGCTGGCGCTCACCGGACTTCGATTCAAACCCAACGCGGAACAACAGCGGCTATTAACATTGCTTGCACGCGCCAGCGACGCAGAATTGAATATCCAGAACAGAAATGATGAAGTAAGGATAAGGGCTGTACAGCACTGCTTGGACCAGCTGAACGGACGGTATAATTTGGCAAGGGAAAATGCCTGGGCCTGCAATGCATTCCGCAATGGTCTGCACAACACTGGAAATGACAGTACCTTTCTTGAAATTGATGCACGCCTGTGTAAACTGGGCACCTGGATTACACGCAGTGAAAACCAGGCGTGGTACAAGCTTCGCATGCCGTTGCTAAAAAAAACACCCTTCGGTGCCATGAAGTTCGGATACATGGGTGCGGACAGAACGGATATTCGAATTCACACCAACAACTTCAACACTGCACTTCAAAGTGCACTGACTGAGATCAAAAAATTTCACACGCAACAACTGGATGAACTGGCATACAACCCTTATTTTCGTTATGCATCGAGGGACAAGGCAAAAAAACAAAAGCTGGTCAAGCAACTCGAAAAATTCGAGGCATGGGCCACAACGCTGTCACAGCCATCAGGTTCACGAGGCCATTTACGCATTCTGAAACATTTCGAAGCAATCAATGGCAAACTAAATCGAGCTGGCTTTGTGAAACGCAGAACAGTGATCGACGAATCGATCCAACAGATGCGTGAAGCGGTTGGGAAGAATATTAAGCATCAACCTCAGCGGCCCAATCGCGATCAAATACTCTCGCACCTGGAACACGTGATTGATCGAATCCAGGGTGCATCACGTGTTCGCTTTGTGGCTGGAGGTGTTGCCGGTTTTGGTACAAAAGGCGTCAGTGCAGTTGTCAGCAACATAGTTTCCAGCCTGCTGCTTCGGGTGAAACTGGACGTACGTTGGCTAAGAATGCGCACAGCGGGCATAGAACTGGCCATGCCACCTTATAACCTTGAATTGCATCTTTACTCTTCAACCGCCCGCCACACGCAGGCAGGCTTGGGTGCTGCAGTTGGTCCAAGTGTTGGCCCCTTGGAGGTTACAGCTGGCGCATACGCCAAGCCATGGTCAAGAGAACAACGTCAAGACAGGGGCGTGGTGTTAAGAATGCCACGCGAACGGGGCAAAGAAGCAGAGTTAAAAGTTCGATTCAAAGCCATGTTGCAAGACCTCATGGAACTTTCACAAGGCTCTGTGAACGACGGTAGCGTACTTCGCACCTTGCTGGCACGTTATCCGGAATTGAGTGTAAATTTGATTGGCTCCGCAGGGGAAAACAAACAGTCCATGGCTGCAGGGGTAGAGGTCAATGCGGGCGTCAAATTTGGAATCGGTAAAGTTGCCGCTCACGCTGAACAAGGCGCTCACTTTCATTCCAGAATAGAACGTCATCACATTGATCAAAATGGTGCAATACAGGTGCATCGGAATGTCACTGGCAAACGTTTCCAGGCAGTCGCTGAAGCTCGACTGGAAACGCGAATCGCCGGCATGTCTGAACCCATTCGGCTTAATGTTGCCAGCCTGGATGGATTGAGTGGCTCTAGCGACTGGGCAAATGCAGGAAGACACATCAAACGAGACATCGTTTACCAAGACGGAAAAATTTCCAGCATGTCATTCTATGAGATCGAGTACCAATCATTTTCAGATTTCCGCAAATCCGTGCTTGACCGGCTGGATATTTGGGCGAGCGAGAAAGCAGCCCAAGCAGGAAAATCCATGGACACCACACGCACGGAAATTCTTGAATTTTTAAACGACACCGAAAAACATTTACAAGTGACACACACTTTCGCGGCACGTTGCGAACTTCGCCCCAATATTGCACGGGAAATTGACGCGCTACACGGCTTGATTGAGTTGCATGACCAAAGCGAAAACGACTTTGAAAAACTGATACCCGACAGCGCGCGGCAAAGAATAGAAGTGTTGCTGAATAGCAAATCGTCTTATCAGGAAACCTCGTTCAGGGTGTACGATCGATCAGATATCACCCAGCAAAACGGGCTTCACGCTGCAGCGAGGCTGGAATCGATTCAACAGGCCGAAGGCGTTTATGCTCACAGCAGACTGATGTAATCATGCGTGCGTTATATGAATAGATCATTTAATTACTTCCACTTTTTGTCGCTGGCTTTTAGCATCCTCTTTTTTTTCACAAATGGGAAAGCATGACGAATACAATTTCAACAAGAATTCATCAATTCACCCCGTCCACCAATCAGCAACATCCATTTACTGTCGCGGCGAGTAACCCGCTTGAAAATGAACTGCGACAGGCCTTGGTTGAGTCAAACTTTTCACGCGGAACAATTACACAGGCTGATATTCAAGACTATCTGGACAACCAGGCCTACACAGGCGCACGGGCTGACTACGAACACAATCTGCTGCCCCTTTCCGGAATGGTGGTTCATGCACAAAACACAATCGCGGTTACCCATGAAATCAATAAACTGCGTGCGGCCAACCCTGCACTCGATGAAAACGAATTCCAGAATTTGTTGGGCGAAAAGCTGACCGACATGTTGATGGGCATGAAAGACAACAAGCAACTCAACCTTGCGCATTACCAAGCCAAGAACAATCACAAAAACGGCTATGCCAAATTTCTGCTCTATTCCAACTCCAACACACCGCTACCCCATTGCCTTCAATTGTTTGTTTTCTTGCCAAAACAAACGGCAGAATCACCAGTAACAAACAATCAACAAGCCCAGTCATCCAAACTGATCAATCACCAGCGCGGGCAAAGAACCAAGCTGCACAACCACATTGCACCGTGTGCAAGCTATGTACTTCAAGGCACGCTTGAAGAAACCACCTACTGCCCGATTGAAGGCTTTCGCAAAAACTCCCCACTTGCGATTGAAACCGGTCGACAACGCAGAGAAACAGGGTCTGCGGACGGGTTTAACGAACATGAACTCAACACAGTTCACCGGCTGGAGAACATTGGTAACGACATCGCTATCAGCGTGCATTACTATCGCGAAATGGATGGAATACAACATGAAACCGAGAAGGCAAGCAGTTTGCGCAGGTATGCGGTCGACATAACAGGCAAGGCCAATGTGGCCAACCTGTACCGCGCTTTCAAAGCCAACAAACCAGCCGACATGATAGGTCTTTGATTTGCTTGAAGGCAAAGCGATCGCGACATCGCTGCCGATCGAGCAGCACGGGCCAGTTCAAGCCAACTCGGCAGTGGGTTTGCCTGTTCCGAACTTCAAGAAAACCGCCCCGTTTGAATCAAGGCTTCAATGCTCGCCTGTTGGCGACACCCAAGACCCGACCATCTTTTTTGTCGGGCTTGGGTGAATTGAATGCCTTGCTTCAACAAGGGATACAGCGGTTTTCAGTGAGGAATCAGGCAACCCCGTTGAGTTGGCGACAAGGATTGAAACCCCAACGAGTTGGCGATAAGTTGGCAACGGCGCCAAACGAATCAGCCCCCCTTCCGACCAGGCACCAAAATTACCGCCATCGCCCCAAGTATCAACACCAAAGCAGCAAAGTCGGGCCAATGTGGCACTTCGCCCAAAAAGAAGCTGCCAGCCATCACACCCACCACCGGAATAATCATGATCGACAAACTCGACACCACAGGTGGCAACGACTTCGCCAGGCTAAACCAGGCCACTTGGCAAAATGCGAACACACCAAACGCATTGTAAAAAATAGGCCACCATTGCGACCAGCCTTGCGGTGCTCCCACCTCGGCTCCCTCAAACCAAAAAGCTGCCAAACCCATCACGATGATAGTGGGCGGCATCATGGCGTGGGTGAATGTAAGTGCATGCAAACCCGTTGGGTAATGCCGAATCAGCGTAGTGCCAAAGCCCCAACAAGCCGCCGCAATCAACATTAAAGCAACGCCCAAAGGGCTGCCGGCAATGGCAGCGAATTCAGAAGAAAGCAGCAACATGGCCGCCACCATCGCCAGGCTTAAGCCCACCCAACCACGTCGGCCAACCGGGTGCGCAAATGCAAGGCCCGAGAGCACCGCCCACACCGGCATGGTGTAGCCCAAAATGGCAGCGCGGCCAGAACTTAACTCCTTCACCGCAAGAATGCAGAACAAGTGCCAGCCAATCATGTTGGGAATACAAAGCAATGCAAGCCTGCCCCACATTTCACGGGGTACTTTTAGCGACACCTTCATTTGCCGGGCCACAAACCACATGGCCACCATGCCAAACAACATGCACAGGGTACGAAAATGCAAAGGTGGGTACTGCGTCACCGCGTACTTCATCACGGGCCAATTGAAGCCCCACAGTGCAGTAATGCCAAGGAGTAACTGGATTTGCGGTAGGGATAATTTTGCTGCTGGCACAAAAATGAACGATCATTCAGTAAGGGCCCCAGTGTAGTGCATCAGCCCAACTTTGCACCTAGGGGCTTGCCCTGATCCTGTACAATACTGGCACCTTCCAACTGTTTCCGCATGCAATGGCCAGCAATCGCTTTTCCGAATTTAAATCATTCCCGCAACGCCTTGCGCACAGTTGGCAACACAGCAACTCCATGTTGTGTGTGGGCCTGGATCCCGACATTTCCCGCATGCCTGAAGGCTATGGCACCAGCCCTGCGGAAATTGAACGGTTCTGCATGGAAATTGTGAAAGCGACCGCCGAATTCGCCTGTTCATTCAAACCCCAAATTGCCTACTTTGCGGCCAACCGGGCTGAAGCCGCACTGGAAAACATTTTGGCCTATGCCAATGAAATTGCACCCCACGCCACCACCATTCTGGATGCCAAGCGCGGCGACATTGGCGCCACAGCCAAGCAATACGCGCTTGAAGCGTTCGAGCGTTACAAAGCCGACAGCGTCACCCTAAGCCCTTATATGGGCAGCGATTCCGTCGAGCCCTACCATGCCTATGCCGACCGTGGCCTGTTTCTGCTGTGCCGCACCTCCAACCCGGGTGGTAACGACCTCCAATTCCTGAACACAGAAAAACAGGAACCGCTTTACCAAACTGTTGCCAGGCTAGCCACCACCACCTGGAACCCCCACCAGCAAGTGGGCCTCGTTGTAGGTGCCACTTACCCCGAGGAAATCAGAACCGTGCGCGGAATCGTTGGCGATTCACCGCTGCTGGTGCCCGGCATTGGTGCCCAAGGCGGCGATTTGGTCAACACCGTGAAAAATGGCCTGTGCAGCCAGGGTTGGGGGCTGTTGATTAATTCATCACGCGCCATTTTGTACGCCAGCAACAAGGCTGGTTTTGCAAGTGCCGCCGCGCTTGAAGCACGAAACACCCGTGACGCAATTCAAGCCGCAAAAGCCGAGGCACTTTCAGGCTAGAATCAAGGCAACACATATTCATGTTCAGGTAAAAAGAGCCAAACTGGCCGGCCTGCACTGAGGAGACAGGGATGAAAATACTTCTGGCTGAAGACGACAGCCTGCTGTCTGAAGGTTTGTCGCAATCGCTGCGGCAAGCTGGCTATGCCGTGGATTGCATGTTCAAAGGCAGCGACACCGACACCGCGCTGACCACCATGAACTACGATATTTTAATACTCGACTTGGGCCTGCCCAAAATGAGCGGGCTTGAAGTGCTACGCCGCCTTCGCGCGCGCGGTAACAACATGCCAGTTCTAATTCTGACTGCAGCCGACAGCGTGGAACAACGGGTGCAAGGCCTGGATGCCGGGGCAGACGACTACATGGCCAAACCCTTCGACCTGAAAGAACTTGAAGCACGGGTACGCGCGCTCGCCAGGCGTGGCACGGGTGGCGGCGCCAGCATCTGGAAACACGGCCCCCTCACCTTCGACCAAGTGGGCCGCATTGCCTATATTAACGACGACATGCTCGACCTTTCAGCGCGTGAAGTAGGCTTGCTCGAAGTGTTGCTTCAACGCGTGGGCCGCCTGGTCAGCAAAGAACAATTCGTAGACCATTTGTGTGAATGGGGCGAAGAAGTAAGCAACAACGCGATCGAGGTTTACATTCACCGCCTTCGCAAAAAAATTGAAGTCAACGGTGTACGAATTGCCACTGTGCGTGGCCTGGGTTATTGCCTTGAAAAATTTGTTGAAAAAGAAACCAGTGCCAATTCATAAGGCGGGTTCCTGATTGGCCTGGTACAAGCGCAACCCACTGGCCTCGGGGCAGCAACAACGCCGCTCGTTGTTTGGAGAAATTCTCGACTGGATGCTGGCCCCACTGCTTATTTTGTGGCCCATGAGCATTGGTGTTACCTACCTGGTTGCCAAATCAATTGCCAACGATCCCTTCGATCATATTCTTGACGACAAAATAACCGCGCTGGCCCAAGAAGTAGCCGCGCAGGCACCCAGCAACCAGTTTGCCATTCCCAAAGAAGCCATGGAAATTTTGCTGGCCGACGGCACCGACCACTTGCGCGTGCAGGTGGTCGGTAAAAGTGGCGAATTTTTATTGGGCGACGAACGCACCCTGCCTATTCCACAGCGCGAAGCCCGGCAAATTGGCGTGGTTAATTTTCGGGACATTGTGGTGAACGGCGAAGACTTCCGGGCAGGCCACCTGTGGATTGAGCTACCCACCGTGGGCGAAAACCGGTTCATGCTGATTCAAATTGCCGAAACACTGGGCAAACGCGACAGCTTGGCCAACGAAATCATCAAGGGCGTTATTTTGCCGCAGTTTGTTATTCTGCCCCTTGCTGTATTGCTGGTGTGGTTTGGCCTTTCTCGCGGCATTGCCCCACTGAACAACGTGCTGGATATTATTCGTGCCCGCAAACCCGACGACCTGAGCGCCCTTCAAACCACAGACACACCCGAAGAACTGCTGCCGGTGATCACTGCCTTGAATGAGCAACTGGAAAGGCTTGAACAAACCATCGACACCCAAAAGCGATTCGTGGCCGATGCGGCCCACCAGCTAAAAACGCCCTTGGCCGGCCTGCGCATGCAAGTTGAATTGCTCAGCGATGAAACCGACGAAGCCGCCAAACTGCGCAGCCTTCGCCGCTTGAAGGTGGGCACTGAACGGTCTACCCGACTGGTGAACCAGTTGCTGGCCCTGGCCCGCACAGAGGCACCCTCGGTGTTGCGATTTGAAAAGCTTGATTTAACCCACATTGCCCGCACGGTCACCCGTGATTTTGTACCTGAAGCCATGAACAAGCGTATCGACCTGGGCGTTGAAGTGCCCGACCACCCGGTGTATGTCAACGGACAAACCCTGATGCTGACCGAGATGATGAAAAACCTGGTGGAAAACGCCTTGCGCTACACCCCGGAGGAAGGCTGTGTAACCGTTCGGGTGGACGACAGCCCGCAACGCGAAGCCATTGTGCTGGAAGTGGAGGACGATGGCCCCGGCATTCCCGAAGGCGAGCGAAACCTGGTTTTCGACCGTTTTTACCGCGTGCTGGGCACCAGCGAAGACGGCTCGGGCCTGGGGCTGGCTATTGTGCAGGAAACCGCACACCAACACGATGCCAACGTAAGCATTCATGACAATCCAAAGTCCACACATCCCGATAGGCCGGGTACCTTGATGCGTGTCAGTTTCCCGCCGCGCCACCGGCAAATGGAAGATTGAATGCTTAAAATACAAAATCAACTTTTCTAGAAGCACCCAATGAAAGCAAAAGGCAGCGAATGGCACGCCCCCGAAGACGACAACCACAAACTGGCCAACCTGTGCGGCCCTGTCGACGCCAACCTTCGTCAAATTGAAGCCGCATTGAGCGTGAAAATTGCACGCCGCAACGGCACCTTGAATGTGGTGGGCGACAAAGAAAATGCCAAACAGGCTTTCATCCTGATCAATCATTTCTTTGAAAAAAGCGACAAACCAGTTACAGCCGACGAAATACAACTGGCCTTGGTCGAGCTGAAAAACACCAACACAGTGGTCAGCACCAAAAAGGAAATTCCGCTGATCACAGGTGAAGACGAACCCGTGGTATTGAAAACCAAAAAAGGTGACCTTCAACCCCGCACTGCTCGCCAAAAAGACTACTTAAAGGCCGTGCTTGAACACGACCTGACCTTTGGAATTGGCCCAGCCGGCACCGGCAAAACCTACCTGGCCGTAGCCTGCGCCGTAGACGCGCTTGAACGCGACAGCGTGAAACGCATTATTTTGACCCGCCCCGCCGTGGAGGCCGGCGAACGCCTGGGCTTTTTGCCGGGTGACCTGAACCAGAAAGTAGACCCCTACCTGCGCCCCCTGTACGATGCACTCTACGATTTGGCTGGCTACGAACGCGTACAAAAGTGGTTTGAACGCAATGTGATTGAAATAGCGCCTCTCGCCTATATGCGGGGTCGCACACTTAGCCATGCGTTTGTTATTCTGGACGAAGCGCAAAACACCACGCCTGGACAAATGAAAATGTTTCTGACCCGCATTGGTTTTGGCAGCAAGGCTGTGATAACCGGCGACGTTACCCAAATTGACTTGCCACGCGGCCAGCAAAGCGGCTTGGTGCAAACCCAACACGTGCTGCGCAACGTCAAAGGTATCGCCATGACCTACTTCACCAGCGCCGATGTGGTGCGCCACCCGCTTGTGGCGCGCATTGTTGAGGCTTACGAACGTTTCCACAACCCCGAACGAACCAGCAAGGCTGGCCAAACCCATGACGAGTAAAACAACCAATAAGACCACCAGTAAAACCACAACACCGGTTAGTGTGGCCATTCAATGGGCTGTGCATGCCGACCACCCTCCGTTTTCAGAAGTGGACAACAGTCGGATTCGCCGCTGGGCCAAAGCCTGCTTCATGGACAGGGCTGAAATCACAATTCGCCTGGTGGGGGAAGAAGAAGGCCGGCAATTAAACCGCGACTTCCGGGGCAAAGACTACGCCACTAACGTACTAACATTTCCTGTCGACATGCCGAACCTGGGGCCAGACGCCGGCCTGCCAGTGTTCATGGCCGATATCGTAATTTGCCCCGCCGTGGTAGAACGCGAAGCCGCTGAACAGGGTAAAGACCCGATCGACCACCTGGCCCACCTGATTATTCACGGCTGCCTGCATGCACAAGGCTATGTGCACGAAAACGACAACCAGGCAGAATTAATGGAAAACCAGGAAATTAAAATTTTAAAACGTTTCAAGATATCAAACCCTTACGCCACCCAAGCCAAAAAATAGTGGCTTTTTGCGACCCCAGGGCTTGACCAGTTTTAAAAATTTGGCCATAATCGCGGTCTTCGGTTGACGGCTAACGCCCGAAAACGAAACGTGGGTCGTTAGCTCAGCTGGTAGAGCAGAGGACTTTTAATCCTTTGGTCGTGAGTTCGAATCTCGCACGACCCACCACAAATTCAAGGATTTAGACGCGCAAGCGTCTAAGTCCTTTTTCATTTTTGGCGATCTGGTACCAAACTGGTACCCAAGTACATTCAATTCGGCCAAAGAATCAGGGCAAAAATACTTTCCGCTCAACTACTGCGCAACTTTAAACGAAAGACCACCTTGATCGCAAATCTCAAGAGGCTATCGACCCATTGACACCGTTCTGGGAACAGCCTGTGATAGGGTTTAAAGGCGTCTTGGCAGCTTTGCGGACTCGTTGATATACCCAGAACTCAAACCAAGCGCTGATTCTCGGCAGCTTTGGCTAAAAATGTCGATTTAAAGGCAAGCAAATGAGCGGCAGTTTATCGGCCTTAGCCCTCATAAGCCTGCACGGCAGAAAATGGCCGTTCGTAACAAAGACCGATCGATCATTTACCAGGCTTAGATTGCTAGTTTTTATTTTGCGATACTTTAGAATGACCTCGCATGCTCGGCGATGAATCAGAGACAAGGCCTTAAATGTTCTGCGGTCGCTCTGGTATGCTGGCAAAAAAAGTTCGTAAGACAACACGCATGGACATTTCCACAATTCAGTACTATGACTCCCAAGGTGAGGAAATCGCGAAGCGATATGAGGCAGTCGAAAGCCCTGTGTCCCAATACTTTTCCCATGCTTTTTTGCCGGGATCTAAAGTACTAGAAATTGGAATTGGCTCGGGTCGGGACCTGGCCTGCTTGCTCGCCCATGGATTTGACGTACTTGGAGTTGAGCCCTCTAGTACCTTACGAGACTGTGCTGTCCACTTTCACCCCGAACTTGCTGGAAAGGTACTGGAAGGTGCCCTGCCCGAACTGAATTTAAATAAAGCCGTATTCGATGCAGTACTCTGTAGCGCAGTACTCATGCACGTGCCCTCCAGCGTGCTATTCGACTCTGCTTTAAAAATTCGTGACTGCTTAAAGGCCAACGGTAGACTGCTGCTCTCTCTTCCTCTAGAAAGGGGTGATACCAACGACAGAAACCGAGACCAACATGGTCGACTTTTTTCCCCCTACACACCAGACCAGATTGAAACGCTGTTCACACGCCTTGGGTTTGTGTTGGTTTCTCAATGGGATACAGATGATGCTTTATCTAGAACAAGTACATCTTGGTTTACACAGCTCTATGAGTACAGGGCGCACACAGGCGTTCGCCCACTAGATCAGATTGAGGCTGTTTTAAATCGAGACAGAAAAGAGGCTACGTACAAATTGGCGTTGTTCCGCGCGCTGGCTGAAATAGCACAAGTGAACGAGCGCAGTGCAGTTTGGCTGACAAATAGCAGAGTGGGTATACCGCTAGCACTACTGGCCAATTGCTGGATGCGCTATTACTGGCCAATTGTTGCCTCACCAGAATTCATCCCTCAATCAAATGCTGAAGGAAGAAACGGTAAACGCATGAAGTTCAGGGCTGCACTGCGAAACCTGATCAACGATTTCAAAGACCAGGGCGCTCACGGCGGTTTGACCGCTTGGTATTTAGAAGGACTATCCAATCCAAAGAAAGCTTCGACAATGCTTAAGCAAGTCAAAGCGCTGAAAGCAATTGCGGATACCATTGTTGCTGGTCCGGTTACTTACGCTGGCGGCTCATTGGAAGGCGGTGCAATTTTTGAATATGACACGGTCAGCAAACAGGTGCTAGTACCCGCCACCCTTTGGCGAGAATTGATCTTAATGGGTCACTGGATATCGGAAGCAGTAATTCTTCGCTGGGCAAGCCTAACGGCCAAGTTTGGAGCTAGCAAAGGTGTTGGTATCGAGCAAGTACTGCCGCTATTGGTTGTTTCGCCAGAACCCGAAAGAGCCACCAACCCTGCTCGAAAAGCGTTTGAAAAAGCAGGTCTGAATCGGTGCACGTGGACAAATAAAAAGCTATCAAAAGGCTTTGCAGTTGACCACGCGATTCCATTTTCTCTGTGGGGAAACAATGATCTTTGGAATCTGCTTCAGTCTGATCCAAAAGTAAATTTAAATAAGTCGGACAAACTACCTACGATCGAATTGCTTGAGGAACGACGAATAGCCATTTTCGAAGATTGGGAGATTTTGCGTGAGGAGTTGCCCACAGTGTTTGATTCCCAAGCAAGCGCCTTTCTGGGCTCGTCAGTTGTATCTTTAAATGCTGACTGGAAAACAGAACTATTCAGAATTTTTAAACAGTCCATCGAGATCACAGCGATGCAACGAGGGGTTTCTCGGTGGCAGGGAATTAATTAACATTCTTAACGCTGGAGAGTTATCGTTCGTTGAGATGCGAATTGCTGAATATTAACCACCCCGGCTTTCGTAGATGCCAATTTACGTCTGTCAGCTGTGCAGAACCAGCCGCCGCCTCCGCTCCAGCGCTTTGATCCGCTCCTTCTCGGCTGTCGTCACACCATCACCAGTGCCATTGCTAAAAAATGGGGCTTATTCCAAGCATCCCTACAATTTTCTTTTAATTTTATGCTTTATTTGCTATTATATTTTTAAGAAAATTTTCTCAAAACCAAGATAAGTCGGCTTTTATAACCTCTCACTCCCAATAAAAATAGCAAATAAAGCTACTTTAAAGAAAGGGAGCTTGGCAAAGGAATATAGCAAATGCAGCAACTTATCACCACACTACCAGAACTGGGCCTGGCCGTATCGCAGTTACGGCGGGCGAAAGGGATGACTCAAAAAGAATTGGGACTGCTTGTGGGAATGGGGCAATCAACCTTGGCTCGATTTGAACGAGGCCAGGTAAGCGAGTTCGGCTCCAGAAAGCTGCTTCGTTTGCTCGAAGTGTTGGGGCATGGGGTGCTGGTAACGCCAATGCGTGTTGGGTTTACATTAGATGACGCATTGGCACAGCGCCAGCAAGAGGCCATTGAGTCGGTCGATTCTCGGCGAAAGCGCTGAGGTAAGCACAATGAAACTTACAGTTTTTGTGCATGACCAAGCGGTAGCTACACTGGATTCCCCAGATAACTTCAAACACGTACTCACTTATTATCCCGACGCACCGCCAGAGCTGTTCGCCTCTTTGTTGATGCCAGTTCGAACGGAGTCCTACTCTTATCCGGAATTACACCCGTTGTTTCGCATGAACCTGCCAGAAGGGTTTTTGCTTGGTGTTTTGCAGGAACAGCTTGGGCCTCACGTCGGCGCATCCCCTCTTAACTTGCTTTCGGTTGTGGGGCGCAATGTAATTGGCCGTGTGAAGGTGGCTCCTGTAGGCTCTAACCCAAAAGCTTCTCCACTGGCGTTTGACGTCAAAGACATCCTGAGAGGCGACAATTCTGAAGAGGCTTTTGTTTCTTTGGTTCGGCGCTTTGCGACATCAGGAGTTAGCGGGGTTGTTCCTAAATTTCTCACACCCAACCCAATGCGTGAAGTGAAAAAAAGTACCCTCACTACCGAGCGTTACATAATCAAGGGAACTACCGCCCGCTTGCCAGGCATAGCCCTAAACGAACATTTCTGTATGAAAGTTGCAGAACGTGCTTTCGGGTATGCCGCGAAAACAGAGGTGTCTGAGGATGGTCAAGCCCTTGTTGTGCACCGGTTCGATTATGTCGAAGGCAGTGACACCAGAATGGGCATGGAAGACCTTTGTAGTTTGTTAACACTGCGCCCGGAGCAAAAGTACGAATCAACTTGGGAAAGGGTGGCCAAACGAATTAAAGATGTAACCCAGCCTGCTAACCAGCCCCAAGCCCTGTCTAACTTGGGTAATTTGCTCTTGCTGACCTATGCGTTACGCAATGCAGACTGTCACACCAAAAATATAGCATTGCTGTACAACAGCAGAAATGATGTACGTGTTGCCCCGGTGTACGACATGCTGACCATTTCAGTTTACGACGATTATTGCAAAAACCCGCCTGGTATGTCCGTCAACGGTCGCAGCACCTGGTCGCCCGGAAATTCTTTGGGAATATATTTGCAAACATTTTGCGGCATCAGTACTGAGGAAACTCGACTGCGAATAGAACGCATCTGTGACGCTATGGTAGATGTGTCTTCTGAAGTTGTGCATGCAGCACGCCAATACCCATGTTTCAAACTGATTGGTCCGCGTATGCTCCACATGTGGAATGAGGGCATGAACAGCTTGCATTTGAAAAAAGCATGGAGCCTGCCTTCTTTGAAAGACAAAATTGCACAAGAGGGTTGGGCCGATGTGATGAAGCCGAAAGCCCCAGCCAAAGCTAAAATTGGTCAGTCACAATTGCCTCCCATGTAAATTCAAAAAAAACCGACCCGAAATGGAAGTGTCGCCCTTCTTACACAACTGGCATTCTTCGTGTCACAAACACATCTAAAACTTTCACACCCTCAGTAACAAACAATCACCACCAAAATTTCAATGGGGTTTGCCTGATGAATGTGAAGTCACTTCTCGCCCTTGGCGCAACAGCAGCACTCCTTTCCGCCTGCCTTTCCAGCGGAGACGCCACAACAAGTGCCAGCAGCGGCACTGGCCAGCCAATCGCCCCCAGTGAAACACCCCTGCAATTGTCAGAATTCTCGGTGGCCAATGGCTGCTTTGGATTGCAATCGGCATTCAGCCGGCAATTTGTGCAGCCCGCCGCGGCCCGTTATTCAGCCGGCCCTGCCACACAGGCAGAAAACTTCACCATGCGCCCCACGGAATTAGGCAAATACCTGATTTATGGCAGCGACCGGCAAATGATCACGGCACAGGGCAACACCTTGGTGGCCAGCGCAGAACCCAGCGATGCAGCCGTGTGGCAAGCCAGTTTTGATAAAACCAAAAGCCAGTTCACCTTTACCAATGCAGCTGGTCGATTTTTAGCGCTGGACGAAACAGCTGGCCTAAGCACCACCAGCGAACGAACTGAGCGCACCCAATTCAAATTAACGCCCAGCAGCGATTGCGCGGCCTATCCCGAAATGCCCACCGCCATGGAAGGCACCCCCTACAAAGGGCGCGGAGAAAGCCAACCCATTATTGGCTTTGCCGACGCCCACACGCACATGGGCATGTCCAGTGAAATGTCACTCGACGGCAGCGTGGGCCCATCTGCAGGTGGCGTGTTGTACGGCGAAGTGGTTCACCGCTTTGGCATTCCCCATGCGCTTGGCAGCTGTGAGGGCTTTCATGGCCCCAACGGCATTCGCGATGCCAACAACATTCTGGAAACCACACCAGGCGCACAGCACGACACACAAGGCTGGCCCACGTTTGCAGACTGGCCGCGCCGCAACTTCCTGACCCACCAGGTGATGTACCACGCCTGGGTTGAACGCGCATGGCGGGCGGGCCTGCGCGTGATGGTGAACCACGGCACCAACATTGCAGCACTGTGCCGCGTGGGGCAAACCTATTCCGGCAAGCCGGAAGCCGACTGCAACGACATGAGTGTGGCCAGCAAACAGGTTGAGTACCTGTACGACGTGCAAGACTACGTGGATGCACAGTTTGGTGGCCCCGGCAAAGGCTGGTACCGAATTGTGAAAACTCCGGCCGAAGCGCGCAAAGTGGCCAATGAAGGCAAACTGGCCGTGGTGCTGGGCGTGGAAGTGGCACAGGTGTTCAACTGTGGTGTCACCATGCTGCCCGGTGGCGGGGAAATTCGCAAATGCGACCAGGCGCAAATTGACGAAGAAATCAACAAGCTGTGGGCGCTGGGTGCACGCCATGTGTACCCCTTCCATGATATCGACAGCTCGCTCGGTGGTGCCGGTATTTTCAGTGGCGACGTGATCAACTTCCTGAACTTTCTGGACACTGGTGCTTTCTGGAAAACCACAGAATGCCGCGACTTCCCAAAAAATGAACCCTCGGTTCGTGAGCCTGGCACCAACATGACCACAGCCGTACCCGGCAGCAGCAGCAATGCCCTCAGCAAAATGCTGCTGGAAGCCGTGGGTGGCATTACACCGCTTTACCCGGATGGCAAACGCTGCAATGCCCGCACGGTGACCGACCTGGGCCAATATGCACTGACCGCCCTGATGAAGCGGGGCTTTGTGATCGACATTGACCACGCGGCTTACCACAGCAAAGACATCATGCTGGACCTGGCCGAAAGCATGAGCCCGCCCTACCCCATGGCGTCCTCACATGATGCACATGGCGGGCTGACCAGCGACCAGGCAGTGCGCATGCTAAAACACGGTGGCGTTATTTACCCCTACAAGGGCAACGGTATCAAACACGTCGAGTTTCTGGAGAAGTTGAAATTCTGGCGCAACAAGGCTGGCCTGAACAACACATTGCTGGGGCTAGGTTATGGCGCAGATGGCAACGGCTTTGGTGGGCACCCCGGCCCGCGTGGTGGTGACAGTGTGCCAGTGAAGTATCCATTCACCCTGTTCCGGGGCGAGGGCTGGGGCCCGCGTTACCAATCCTTGCCCGCCATGAAGGTGAATATGCTGACCATTCCGGAAAGCGGCAAGTTCTGGCACATCGATGAAGTTGGAATGGCGCACTATGGCATGGTGGCCGACTTTGTAGAAGAAGTGCGCTTGGAAGGTGGTGGCGAGGCCATTGATGCGCTGTACAACAGCGCTGAAGCCTATGTACGCATGTGGGAAAACGTGTACTACCGCAACAATCCGAAATGATTGTGCATTTGCTTGGAACGGTGTTGCTTGCAACACCGGCCACTGCGCTGGCGCATGCATTTGGTGAGCCTGTGCAGCTGCCCATGCCTTATGGCTTGTACATCACCGGCTCGGTGTTGGCACTGGTGTTGTCGTTCGTGTTGCTAGCTTTTAGTGGCAAACCCGGTGGTAGTACGCGATCGAATACTCACTGGGTGCTGCCATTTCCGGCTTCATCCGCAAAGTGGGTATACCGGGCACGCGCAGCAGGTTCTGTGTTCTGGTTAAGTGCCTTGGTGTTCTGCGTCATCACCGGTTTGGTGGGCAGCAACGACAGCCACCGCAACTTCAACATGACCTTCTTCTGGATTCTGTTTCTGCTGGGCGGCGCATACTCCGCCATGCTGATTGGCGATTGGTACAAGCACCAACATCCTTGGCGTTTTCTAGTGCCCGCGCAATGGCATGGCATTCGAAAATACCCACGCTGGCTTGGCCACTGGCCCGCCTTGCTACAGCTGGTCTGCCTGGTTGCCATTGAACTTTTCTTTCACAGCACACCGCGCAAACTTGCTTTCTTGCTAATCGCCTTCTGTGGTTTTAATTTGGCAGGCATGTGGTTGTGGGGCACACGGCACTGGCTGCAACGCGGTGAATTGTTTGCTGTGTTGTTCAGGATTTTTGCTGCCTGCACGCCGCTGCGCCGAATTCGCAGTAACGATGGAAAATTCCGTTGGCGAATTGCACTGCCCTTTTCCGACCTGCACCGCCTTCGCCTGTGGCACCCTGCTCAGTGCCTGTTCGTGTTGTTTTTGTTGTCCTCTACCGCGTACGATGGCCTGCGGGAAACTGCGGTGTACTTCAATATTTTTTGGCAAGATCCCTTTGGTATTTTGACCATTGCCTTCGGTGATCACCCACTGAAAATTTATCCTCAAGTGCGCCCCTGGTTTATCGCATGGGAAATTGCCTTGCTAATCGTCTCCCCATTTTTTTATCTGGTGTTGTTCGTCGTATTTCTACACATGGGGCGTGCGCTAACTGGTGGGCAACAACCCATCGGCCTGCTTTTGCGCCGCTACTTGCCAAGCCTGGTGCCCATTGCTGTGGTGTACCACCTGACGCACTACTACACCCTGCTGTTTAGTCAGGGTTTGAAAATTCGGGGCCTGGTATCGGACCCCTTCGGCTGGGGTTGGAATATTTTTGGTACGGCAATCACAGGCCGCTTGCCATGGCTTCCCGACATGGCCGACATCTGGACCAGCCAGGTGGTGTTGATTCTTGCGGGGCATGTGGCCGCAGTTTGGCTGGCACACAAGCAGGCCTTGCAACTTGAAAATACCAACAGCCGCGCCACGCTCAGCCAAATTCCAATGCTGGTGTTGATGGTAGTGTTCACCGGTGTGGGGCTTTGGATACTGGCACAACCACTGCAAGGCTAATACGTTTAGAAATGCTTATTCAATTTGCTTGGAAAGCTTGATCGCATGGTTGGCCAACAAAAAAACATTTTTGTACGCCGGGGTTTTATAAACCAACTGGTCGTAAACCTTTCTAATATTTTTTGTGGTGTTGTGGCTGGAATAAACAAGTGAGTTATAGCTGGCGCGTATTTCAATCACTGCATCCACAATGCGCTTCATCTCGAAGTCTTCGCGCACCTCGCTCATCATGCTCAGCGCAAAAATATCCGAAAACGATTCGCTTGGCCTTCCAGGCTCCTGGTAGCTCATGTAGTTTGCATCCGGGCCTAGTTTGTTGAAGCAGTGCGCAATCTCATGCAGGGCTGCAAATTCGTACAACTCATCAACCGTTAATACACCATGCACAAGAAAGGGTTCCCAATAGGACCATGCATGTTTGCCCCTATTAATCACCACAATGCAGTCGCCATGGCTCGACACAGTCGACAACATGGGACTTACTTCCTTTCGTTCAAGCACGGCCACCTTGATGGGTAAATCAAACAACGGGGCCAGTTTATTGGCCATGGCTTGGGTCAATTCGAATACACGGTCAATGTTCTCGGGTGTAGCGTGTAGTTCCTCAACAATTCGATAATCAGCACTGATGGCTGCAATTTCGATTGGCCGCTCAAACCCGTGGGCCACGGGCAACAGAAAAAAAAGCAGCAAGAACCTGAATAAAATCACTGGCCAAAACCCTTTAGCAACACAGAGGTCAATTCATACAAACTGCCCTGAGGTGCACGATTCTTTGGTGTTAAACCATCAGTAAAGCCCATGGCCTTGAAACGGTCCAACAGCTTTTTATCCTTCGAAACGATGAATACCGGCACATCCCAAGGAGTGGGTTCTCGTGACACACTGCCCGTGGGCTGGTGATCACCGATCATCACATACACGGTTTCCCGTGGTTCTGGCTGGCTAAAATAACCCGCCAGCCAGGTGTGAGTGTAGTTGATTGTGCGAAGGTAATCGGGTTTCATGTATTCCCAACTCACAGGCTCTGCCTGGGCGCGCGCGGCGGCAGCAGCATCGAACGGCTCAGGCCCCAACAGTTTTTTCCAGTCAGGCTGATAGGGCGGCACTTGATGAAACGGAAAATGGCTTGAAATAGTCGGGAAAAAAGTAAAACGGGGTTTGGCCTGTTCATTGCGCGGGTACAGCTGCTCAACCCGCGCGGCCGCAAACTGGTCTGGAATTTTCCAGAAACCGAATGCAGGGCCTTGGTAATTCAAGGCGGGGCCATCAATGTATTGGTCAAAACTGTAAAACGCGCGCTCAACCCACTCCCAACCCACAGAGTGATAAAGGCCAAAGGTTTCATAACCTTCCCGTTCGAACACATCCATCAAGGTGGGGCGATTCGTGGTTAGCAGCACATCGTGTTTGCGCGAGTCTTTTAAATCAATGCCCGACAGCACCGACAAATGCGCCAGGTCGCTTGCGCCACCAATGGTAGGCGATACATAAAAGGCCGACACCACATGGCGACCACTGGCCAGTATGGACTTTTCAAGTTGCTTGCGGGTTTGCGCTACAGCATCAGCCGATTCTTTTTGGTCATAAAGTACCGCGCCATAGGTTTCCAGAAAAATCATGTACACATCGCGCTTGTTCAGCGAAGCCAGTGCAGGCTTTCCTGTATTGGCCAAGGCCTCGTCAATCACCGTGCTGGCGGGCAACAACTTTGCCGCACGCGAGGGCACCAGAATGTCGCGAAGCTTCATGGCCTCCTTCCAGTACACAGGCACCACAGCCTTGGAAACAAAAGTGGGCTTTTCGGGATCCTCGGAATAATTGAGCAATACCACAACGCCCGCTAGCAACAAGGCACTCCATAGCCACAGCGTTTTAGCCACAGGTTCAACGGCATGGCTGACTGTTTTCATGGCAAGCAACAACAAGCGGTGGTAAGCCCACACAGCGGCACAAGCCCCCAGCACCACCACAACGGTGAGCCAAACAGGTAAACCTTGAATGCTTACCCAAACGAAGCGCGGAAGCTGTGGCACATCCCAGTACAAATTGACCGGGCGCCCCAATAAATTGGGCACCACCACATCGGCATAATGACCAAAAGCCATTAACAGATACAGCGCTGAAATAACACCCAAGGCCCGCACAGAAGGCTTGCCAAACACGGCAACCCATGCGGACAGCAACATGATCAGGCACACAAATTCTGGCGACACGCCCAGGTCGGGCAGCACATACACGGTGGGCCAAATGGCCGAGAAGCAAAGCGTAGAATTTAAAAAAATCAGCGCCAACAACAACTGGCCGCTTAAGCGCCACTTAGACAATTTCGTGGCACCATCAACAGCCAGTTGGAAACTGCTCTGCAGCGCTGTATTCGTAGAACTCATGACTGCTTCACACCCATTTCGTTGTGTGCGGCTGCCCTTGCGGGCGCTGCACTGACTAAGGAAACGACAAACGCCGCAGCGAAAGGCAAGCTTTGAGAAACCAGCACCAGGCACCAAGCCAAGTTTTCTTTGGAATCAAAACCCAACTGAAAATAAATAAGCCCCACTGCACACAACAACACAAGTGCCAAAACAGATTCATCACGCGCAGCATTCACCGCATTCAACAATGCCATTCGGTTGGCCATTTTTGGGGTGCGTATAAAGGGTATTTTGCGCCCAACAAACAGACCCGACAAGGTGGCCCGCCCTATCGCATAACTAAGTGACAAACCCGCCAGGGTCGCTGCCAAAGCGGTTCCAAAGCTGGCCTTCACCTGCACCAAATACAAGGTAAACAGCTTGGCAATCTTGAACGTAAAAAACATGATTGGCACAACGCTGATCAACAGCGGCGGCGCATTAAACCCAACCGGATCGTGGAGCATCAAGCCCGACCACACCAAGGCTAACAGGGTGAACACCAAATTGATGCCGTCGGCAATCCAGGGCAACCAACCCGAAACAAAATGGTAGCGCTGCCCAGCGGTTAGTTTGCTTCGCTTAAACCCAAATAACTGTCCTGCGTGTTCCCGCAAAATTTGCATGGCGCCGTAGGCCCAGCGGTGTCGCTGTTTTTTGTAGTCGGTGAAAGTGTCGGGGATCAAGCCATGTCCGTAGCTTTGATCGATGTACACCGCTTCATGGCCCTGCTCAAAAATTCGCAGCCCCAGCTCGGTGTCCTCGGTAATGGTGCTAACACCCCAGCACCCTACCTGCTCCAGCACTGAACGGCGAACCATGGTCATGGTGCCGTGCTGAATAATGGCATTGCGTTCGTTGCGGGTTACCATGCCCAAATGAAAGAACCCTTTGTACTCGGCATAGCACAGGGATTTGAATGCGCTTTCCTGTCCATCCCGATAATCTTGTGGAGCCTGAACAATTGCAATCTGGGGCTTTTCGAACTCCGGGGCGAGATCACTTAACCAACCGGGCAGTACTTTGTAGTCTGCATCAATAACAGCCACCACTTCCGCTTGCGGGCTGGTGCGTTCCAGTGCGAAATTCAAGGCACCAGCCTTGTAGCCACTCAAGGGGCTTACGTGGAAAAAGCGGAAGCGCTTATCAGGACTTTGGTCAAGCTGCAGGCAATGCGCTTGCACCGGGCGCCAAGTGGCTTCATCTTTCGTGTTGTTGTCGATTACGATCACTTCAAAATTTGGATAATCCAGCCGGGCCAGCGCGTTCAAAGTATCGATCAACATTTCAGGCGGCTCTTCATAAGCCGGTACATGAATTGACACAAAAGGCTGATAACCACTGGCAGTTATAGCATCAGCCTTAGCACCCTTGGGCCGAGACAACAACCTGCGCCGGCCGCTGTACCACATGGCCTCGGCCCATTCATGGGCTTCGGCCAATACGATTACAAACACGCCGACCACACCGAGTAACAAAAACAATGAAATGAGCACACTGACCCAGGTGTGGTAATGCAGGGTGAAATCATAGACCACGTAAATAATCAGACATGAAATAACAAAGGCATTGAAAATTAAAAACGTGCGCCCGCTGTCGCGCAGTGTTTTGCTATCGATCAGCAAAAGGAAGGTTATTAACAAAGCCACCACAATTGACGCAGCAGCAAGCAACTTCCACTGCGGTATGGCAATAATCGGGCGATCGGGTTCAAACTTCGGTTCACGGAATGAATCGAACACACCCCAGTGACCACCTACACTGCCTTCAATGTCTGATTTCCAGGGCTGGTCAAAAGCTTCCATCACATAAAAAACAATGTTTTCTTGCTGTGCACGTGGAATGAAGCGGCGCAAAAACTTCGCCTGATTGGCTTGTGATGCATCAGCCTGCTTGATTGAACGCCCATTGCTGGGCCAACCCACTTCAGTCACTACAATCGGTTTACCAGGAAAGGCCTGCTGCAATTGTTTGTAAGTGTTGATTGAAAAATCAACTGCATCATCCAGGGCAATGCCTTCCCAAAAGGGCAGCAAATGCACGGCCAGGTAATCTACATGCTCGGCCAGCTCCGGGTTTTTCAGCCACACGTGCCAAGGCTCAGCAGTACTCACCGGGATGTCGGTTTCTGCGCGCACCTGGTCCAGGTAGGCAGTCATTTGCGTCAGGTTCAGGTCTTCGCGCAACAGGGCTTCGTTGCCCACAATCAGGCGAACCACATTGTAGGGCGGGCTGTGCGCCACGGTCAGTAAACGCTCAAGTTCTTTTTCATTGGCTTGCAGGTCGGGACTTAACCAGGCACCCAGTGCAACGTTGATGTTATGTGCTTTGGCCAGCGCGGGAATTTCTCCGAATATGCCAGCCACTGTGTAAGTTCGAATAGCCCGTGTTTTACCCGCCAACAAAGAAAGATCACGGTTGATGTCTTCAGCCTTTGGCTCAATGTTGTCGATCGGGCTTTGCCCGGCTTGGTAAGGCGAAAATGCAAAACCTGGAACAACTTGATTCCAGGGCGGTTCCTGCGCAGGCTGGTTGATGTAACCGTAACCCCCAACAACAAGTAACACAAAGGCAAACAATGCAAAAACGGAGGGCATGGGCTTACTGCTTTAAGACAAAGTCAAAGAATTCTATGTTGACCACGCAGAGGTGTCATCTGGAACGGTTGAAATTACCCCTGAAAAACGCCTCCAAACGAAAGGTCAACGCCACATAGGGGTCGCGATTGCCCAAGGTAGGGAAGTGAATTTCGGGAATAATGTCCATGAACAAAACATTCTTGTGAATATCTCGCCGGTAGTAAGCCTGCAAAATGTAGTCCTTGATTGTTTTTTCACCGCGATCGTCACCTACAACAATAATTGCGTAGCGCAACGCAGTGCGAGAATCCAGCACCCTGTTAATTTCTGCGGTTTGAGAAAACACCGTAGAGTCGCGCATTTCTTCAAATTCTGCATACGTTTGAAAGCGAAGGGTTTTTTCCGAATCCAGTGGTTTATTCAAATCGAAATTGGTTCGCACCTGCAAACCACGCTGGTTAAACTGGGTTACCCGGCTTGATGAGTTGATTTGCCATTTGCTTTCGCTGAAATTCCACTGCCGCAGGGCGGAATAACGCAGGTAAGGATCAATCGGTGTACCAAATTTCACACCCAGGCCCAAACCCTGCACCCAAGACTGGGTAGGGTCTTTGGAAGAACGCTGCTCCAGGCCCACGGCCGAATTGTTGGTATCGAAGCGCTCACCGCCGCGCACCTCACGAATACCCTGTTCGGAGAGTCGCCCCAAGGGTTCTTCAATGTCACTTTCAATAATCAGACGCAATCGCTTTTTCGTAGTGGGCAGGTCCACACGAAACCGCACGCTGGGATCGAGCTTGGAATCACCCGGCTGAAGCCGGGTATCCAATGCAACGCGAAGGAAAGACTGGTTTTCAACAAACAGGCTGTCGTCGGTGCCAAAAAACTGGTCAATGCCCCGAGCGGTATCGTCAACAAAGTCGGTCAACTCGTAATGAACCGGTTCAAAATGCTCTTGCAACCAAACTGGCAAATCACTTTCGGTGTTTGCAGCCTGGGCAACACCACCCATGGTAAACACGCAAAAACCAAATACAACAACGGCGGGGGCTATTTTCAAAGCCTTCTCCTGTTCTAGCTGTACTACAGGTCAACACACAGTACCAATGTACGCTTTTAAACAAGGGGGCGTAAGTCCCTGAATCTAGTGATCAATGCAACTAAATACTTCGATTTCACGCGTTTGAACTTTCATCCCCGCTTTTTTTGCGCAACAGACTAACTACCAAGGTAATCACGGTGATCGGTACCACAAAACTCAACATGGTGTTCGAATACAGGCCTAGCGCATCATGCTCTTGCGCATCAAGAATAAGGTACACAACATAGGCTGTGTAATAAGCCAGGAACACGCCACCTTCCCAGCGGGCAATTTCCCGACCGGTCAGGAAAATTGGCAAACAGGCAAATGCCACTGCCAGCATCACCCACATGTCGAAAGCAAGCAATGAAGGGGCAACCTGTAGCCCTACCGGGGCCGCCACAAGGCTTGAAATACCCAGACAGGCGAAAATATTGAATGTACAACTGCCCACCACATTGCCAACGGCAATATCGCGCTCGCCCTTCAGGGCAGCTGCAATCGAGGTGGCAACCTCGGGCATGGAGGTACCCGCAGACACAATCGTCAGCGCGATTACTACATCACTCACACCCAAAGCTTTGGCAAACACTACGGCCGAACCCACCAGCCATTCCGAGCCCAACACCAGTAAACCCAAACCCACCACGATCAAAGCCAGCTGCACGGGCAATTTGGAATCCCAGCTGCCTTGAGCGGCGGCTTTCAATTCCTGCTCATATTCGCTTTGATCAGCCTTGACTTGAGTGCGGGACTGCACAATCAGAAAAGCGGTGTAAGCCACCACGAGTACAGCAAGAATGCCACCATCGGTCCAGGACAGCTGCCCATCCAGGCTTAATAAAAGCAGCAAAACGGATGCCCCAATCATGATCGGCACCTCTTGACGAATCAGCTGCAGGTTAACCACCAAAGGCGTAATCAGCGCGCTTAGGCCCAAAATAAACAGCACATTGAAAATATTGCTGCCCACCACGTTGCCAATTGCAATGTCGGTGGTGCCGCCCAGTGCTGCACCCACTGACACGGCCACCTCGGGTGCGCTGGTGCCAAAGGCAACCACGGTCAGGCCAACCACCAAGGGTGAAATACCGAACGAAAAAGCCAGATTGGACGCACCGCGCACCAGCACATTGGCTCCCATTACCAACAACCCAAGGCCGGCCACAAACAAAAACAGATTTAAAAACATGAAAGCCCCCCTGCGCCACAACCCCATTGTGAGGGATGAAAATTCACCAGATTTCTCACTCTGAATACATTTCTCGTAGGATGGAGATGTTACAGCTTGAATTCTAACAAAGCATGAAACCAGTAATTTTCTGCCTCGAAGATTTTGAAATGCATCGGTTTGTTCTCGAAACACACTTGACACGGCTGCTTGCTGACCGGGTCGAAGTGAAGTACTTCCGAAGCCTGGCGCAACTGAAGGCATCTCATGGCGGTTGTCAGCTTCTGATCTCCGACCTGAATGTAGGCGACTCGAAGGCAGAAAACACCGCCCGTTTCTTGCTTGAATATTGTGAACACACGCCGGTGATTGTTCAGTCCACCGAAGAAGAGCTTCCGTTACAACTGGAAAAACAGGCAGCGGGCAGAATACAGGTAGCGGAGAAAGGCGGCCAGGGGCAACGATTTACGCGAGCAATTGAGGAATTCATTGCGCAGTTTGATCAAAGGGTGGTCTAGGCGCCCTAAGTACTTTTCTACAGCTTGTCCCTGAAAATAAAGTAAGCCGCACCCACAAGGCACAAACCAGCCCACAAATAGTCCAGCTTCAGTGGCTCTTTCATGTAAAACACTGCGAACGGCACAAACACCGTCAGCGTGATTATTTCCTGCATCACCTTCAACTGCCCTACAGACAACACCGTGTAACCAATGCGGTTGGCAGGCACCTGAAACAAGTATTCAAACAGGGCAATACCCCAACTGACCAAAGCCGCAATAATCCAGGGCTTTTGACTCATGTCTTTCAAATGGGCATACCATGCAAAGGTCATGAAAATATTGCTGATCAACAGCATGGCAATGGTGACCGGAACAGCGGGCATGGCAACTCCAGGTTGTGTTGAATCTGTAGAGATGAATTTGCGGTAGTGTAACCAAATAGCCGCACAGAACGAATACGCTAGCTCAACTTGATAACCCCACTTAAGTTCAATTCACTGGGCCCCCCATTCACCATGCTGAAATTCATCAAAACATTGTTGTTGGTTTTTACCCTGTCCGCAGGCAGCACCGGCTTCGCTGCCGAGTTTGATCACAACTACACGGCCTGGAACGGCCTTCTGGCAAAACACGTGAAATGGCTACCCGACAACAAACAAACCGCTGTGGATTACGCGGGTTTTCAAAAAGACCGACAGGCCCTGAAAACTGTGCTGAATGATTGGTCTGCACTAAGCCAGGCCGATTTCAACGGTTTTTCAAAAACCCAGCAAATGGCATTTTTAATCAATGCCTACAATGGCTTCACCATTGAACTTATCCTGACCAAGTATCCAAAAATCAAATCCATCAAGGAAATTGGTGGCGTGTTCAGCAGCCCCTGGAAACAGGAATTTTTCACGCTGCTGGGAGAAAAACGCCACCTGGACTGGATTGAACACGAACAACTTCGCCCCAAATACAGTGAACCCCGCATTCATGCTGCCGTGAACTGCGCCAGCATTGGTTGCCCAGCCCTGCGTAATGAAGCCTTTACAGCAACAAAACTGAATGCCCAACTGGACGACGGCATGCGCCGCTTTTTAAGCGATCCAAGCCGAAACCGCGTAAAAAATGGTGAACTGCAGGTAAGCCCTATTTTCAAATGGTTTGCCGAAGACTTTGAAAAAGGCCACCAAGGTTTTAAAGAGGTGAAGGATGTATTTGCAAAATGGGCCAAAGACATGAGCTCCACGCCAGAAATAGTGGATAAAATCGCATCCAAATCGCTTCCCGTTACGTATACGGATTACAACTGGTCGCTCAACGACATTCCCCGCTAATCCAATTCTGCTTTTACATGCCACATCCAAAAACGCTGCTGCTGTTCAATTACGACTGGGATGAACTGGGGGCCAACCGGCTTCGTGCCCAATGGCCCAGTGTGGTTTCCGGCTTTGATTTATTCAGCTTTCCCAGCAACGCGCGCCTGGCCTGGTTCGACACAGAGCGATTTGTGGCCAAAGCCGCTGTGCTGGCCAAGCTGCAGGGTGCAAAAGCCGTGGCATCCAACCACGAGCAATTTGGCGCCTTGTGCGCTGCACTGCTGGCCGAAAAAATGGGCTGGCCGGGTACACCCGTGAATGCCATTCTGGCCTGCCAGCACAAATTGCATGCCCGCGAAGTGCTTCAACAAGTGGCCCCGGAAGCGAACCTGCCATTTGCCCGCCTGAACGCGGCCTATGGCGGCCCGGTGCCCGAAGGCATTGACTACCCACAATTTGTAAAACCCGTGAAGGCCGCATTCTCGGTATTGTCGCGGCAGGTTAAAAACGCCCAGGAATTGCACGATCACACCCGCTTCGGCCCTTGGGAATTGTGGGTGATCAAGCACCTGGTTGAGCCCTTCGAGCGCATTGCAAAAAAGCGGCTTCCTGAAGCTGGTACGGCACACAGCATGATGCTGGAGGCCCCAATGCGCGGGCGCCAATACAACCTGGATGGCTATGTCTGGCAGGGCGAGGTTCGCGCCTTGGGCGTGGTCGACGAGGTAATGTACCCCAACACCGATGCCTTCATGCGCTTTGAATACCCGAGCAAACTGCATGCGGATGTGCAGGACCGCGCGGCCGATGTAGCCCGGCGCTTTCTGAATGCGGTGGGTTTTGACCACGGCCTGTTCAACATGGAATTTTTTCATGATGAAGCCACGGGCAAAATTACTGTGATTGAATTCAACCCGCGCATGGCCTCGCAGTTTTCCGACCTGTACTTGCGCGTGGATGGCATCGATCTGCATGAAATTGCGTTTGCACTGGCCCATGGCATAAACCCGGCTACATTGGCCCGCAAAGCGCCCACAGCGGGTGCCACCGCCAGCTTTGTATACCGGTCGTTCAACCCAAAGGCCACGGTGCCATTCCCCGGCTTGGTACAAAAAGCTGCTTTCCGGAAAGCATTTCCCGATGCCCTGCTGTTTGAATACCCCAAGGACGCCAAAGAATTGCACAGGGACTTCAAGTGGCTGCGCAGTTATCGGTACGGAATTGTGCACTTGGGCGGAGAAAACCCGCGAGACCTTCGCCAACGCTGCGAACAAGCAAGCAGCCTGTTGGGCTGGCCGGCACCTTACCTTGAAGACCCTGCAGGAACTGTTTTCAACGAAAAGGGTCAGTTCATCGATTTGATTCAACCCAACACCGGAGAAGTATTTTGATTTTTACCCGCACCAACAAGCTACTGATTGCAGCCAGCCTGGTGCTCGGGCTGAGTGGCTGTACCGCAATGACCGCCCAAAACCCAGCCAGCGAATTGACACCCGTGAATGCAGCAGCCATGGAAGGTGCAGACCGCCTGATGCTGTTTGGTGCTGATGTTGTGGCTTACATTACCCAGAACGCCTACGTTCAGGGCAAATCAGAATTCAGCAGCACCTACCAGGATGTTGACTTTCACTTCGCCAGCGCCGAACACAAGGCCCTGTTCGATGCAGAGCCCACCAAATACATTCCGCAGTACGGCGGCTACTGTGCCAACGGCATCATGTTTGGCATTCCTTGGGGCGGCAATGCCAGCGACTTCAAAGTGGTGAACGGAAAAACCTATATTTTTGGCGGCACAGTGTCGCAAGCAGCCTTCGAGCTTGAACTGGACAAAAACATTGCGCTGTCTGATGAATACTGGAACAACGAAATCAAAGGCAACAACAGTTTTATTCAGCGTGCAAAACGCATGGTTATTCGTGTACCGCACTACAAAACCGGTGAAGAACAGGCCGCAGAGGTTAAAGCTGCCGGCAAGCTGGGTACTTGAATATTCAAAATTAAAAGTTAAAAAAACAGCAGCACAAACACTTAACGATTAAAACGTTAATTGTTTGTGCGATTATCAATTCTAGGGTTATTTCCAATCGTTCTGTACAACGAGGTACTCATGAAAAGTTCAGTATTTTCCATTTCACGCCGTTTGTTCTCTGTGGCCGCCATTGCGCTGGCCGCTGGCTTTACCGTTTCAGCCCACGCGGAACAGGTTTTGAAAGTAACAACCATTCCTGAAGAAGCAGCCACCGAGCAAATTCGCAAGTTCGAACCCTTGGCAGCCTACTTGTCCAAGGCCGTCGGCATGAAAGTGGAGTTCACACCCGTGAGCGACTACCCAGCCGCTGTTGAAGCCCTGGTGAACAAGAAAGTAGACCTGGTTTGGTTTGGCGGCTTTACCCATGTGCAGGCCAACTTGCGCTCCAACGGCAAGGTTATTCCAATCGCCCAGCGCGTTGAAGACACCAAGTTTCAGTCTGTATTCATTGCCAAAACCGATTCAGGCATTAAAACCCTGCAAGACATGAAGGGCAAACAAATTTCATTTGGTTCACAAAGCAGCACTTCAGGCCACCGGATGCCGCGCAGCTTCCTGCTGGAAGCTGGCCTGGAACCTGAGAAAGCATTCAAGCGCGTGGCCTATTCCGGTGCGCACGATGCCACCATCGCATCTGTGGTCAGCGGCAAAGTTGATGCTGCCGCACTCGACATCACGGTTTGGAAAAAATTCGTGAATGAAAACAAGGTGGACACCAAGGCTGTAGACGTGTTCTACACCACCCCACCCTATTACAACTACAACTGGACAGTGCACCAAGACATGCCTGCCGATTTGCGCAAAAAAATCCAGAAAGCCCTGTTCGACCTGGACCCCGCAGTACCCGAACATGCGGAAATCCTGAAGTTGAACCGCGCCACACGTTACGTGGACACCAAGCCTGAAAACTACAAAGGTTTGGAAAGCGCCGCTCGCAGCGCTGGCTTGTTATAATCAAACAGTTGATGGGGGCCTGCACTGGGCCCCCGCAGTAATATGGGGAACGCAGCGCAGTGAAGCTTCAAATTCAGGATATTGATGCCTGCCATCCCTCCGCACCCTCCAGCAGCGCACCAGCGATTAAAAAAATGTCGCTGCAAATTGGCAGTGGGGAGCAAATCGCACTGATCGGCCCTTCTGGCGCAGGCAAAACCACGCTGCTTCAGGTGCTGTCTTGCACGCTAAAGCCGCTGAAAGGGCAAGTTGCATTAAACGATCAAAACCCCTGGAGTTTAAGCAAACGCAAGCTGCAAAAACTGCGTGGCCAGTTAATTGTTGCGCCACAAGTTCCGCCCCTGCCACCGCGCCAACGTGTTATCACATCGGTGTTGGCCGGGCGTTTGCCGGCCATGAACCTTGCACAAAGCATCCAATCCCTGTTTTATCCGGTTGATATTCCGGCTGCACACCAGGCACTAAGCAAGCTTGATTTGCCCGAGAAAATTTTCGAACGCGTTGACCGCCTTTCCGGTGGCGAACGCCAGCGAGTGGGCCTGGCACGTTTGTTTGTATCGCCTGCAAAATTGTGGCTGGTTGACGAACCTTTGTCTGCACTCGACCCCACGCGGGCCCGCCTGGCCATGTCAGCACTTACCGAAAATGCGCGCGAAAGTGGCATTACGCTGGTTTGCACCTTACACCAGGTCGATATGGCCTTGGCATTCTTCAAACGTATTGTGGGCCTGCGCCACGGGCAAATCGAGTTCGATTTGCCCACTGAGCAAGTAACACCCGCCATGTTGAAATCGCTATACTCTCAATACGAGCATGAACTGCTGGGCCACCAAGACCGTGAATTGATTGAAAAACAATTCGAGCGTGTGACGCCCGCAGTTGTAGTCAACAATTGCCGATGAACAGCCTGCACTTGCCAGTACACAACCCGCGCTTTGATGTGCCTAAACGCGACCCTGCGTGGCACCAACGGTTGTTCTGGATCACTTTTACCTTACTGCTGCTGTGGCCCCTAACCCACACCACAGAATTTCGGCCTTCGGTTTTGTTCGAACCCGAGAATATGAAAATAAGTGCCAAATTTATTGGCAGCTTCTTTCCGCCGGTGCTGGAACCCGATTTGCTGGCCAGAATTCTGCGCGAAACCTGGAAAACCGTGGCCATTGCAACCGCAGGCATGGTGCTGGCGCTGGTCATCGCTTTCCCGCTTACCATTTTGTCCACAAGGGTGTTATCCGTGTCGGCCATCTCGGGAAAAATGGCTGCCCTGCCCTTCGCAATTCGGCAAACCATTCGCTGGACACTTATTGTTCTTCGCAGTATTCCGGAATTGGTATGGGCACTGGTGTTTGTGCGCGTAGTAGGCCTTGGCCCTACAGCCGGTGTGTTGGCGATTGCCCTTACGTATGGCGGCATGTTGGGCAAAGTGTATGGGGAAATTCTCGAAAGCGGAGAAACAACACCCACTGAAACCCTGCTGCGCAACGGCTCGGGCCGCTTGCAAGCCTTTTTCTACGGCCTGTTGCCACAAAACGTGATGGAACTGACTTCCTACACCGTGTACCGATGGGAATGCGCCATTCGATCCTCAGTGGTGTTGGGTTTTGTAGGTGCAGGCGGCTTGGGCCAGGAACTCGACAATTCCATGAAAATGTTCAACGGTGGTGAAGTTTCCACCATGCTGATTGTGTTCATTTTGCTGGTGGCTATGGCTGACGCAGTCAGCGCATTCTTCCGGAAGCGTTTGATATGAACACCTCGCCACACACAACTTGCCCCACCAAAGCACCACCCGTCATGAAAGGCGGCACTGCCGCCTTGCTGCTGGGCATGTTGGCCTTGATCATTGCCAGCTTCTGGACATTGAACCTGAAATGGGGTGAGTTTTTGTCCCTTGAGGCGTTTCGGTCGATGGGTCGATTCATCAGCGAGTTTTTCCCGATGGACACCCAGGCCGCATTCCTCAGCAAAGTGGGCTGGGGCACGGTTGAAACACTGGCCATGTCCTTGCTGGGCACAGCGCTGGCTGCAGTGGCAGGCCTGGCTTTGGCCATACCCGCAAGCAAACTGCACAGCAACGACAAAGGCCTTATGCGCACCCCCACTCGCTGGGTACTGAATGCGCTGCGCTCCATTCCCGAATTGGTGTGGGCCGCTTTGCTGCTGATTTCAGCAGGCCTTGGGCCTTTTGCCGGCACGCTGGCACTGGCCTTTCACACCACAGGGGTGCTGGGCAGGCTTTTTGCTGAATCAATTGAAAACGCCCCGCCCGAGCCGGCAGATGCGCTGCGCACGCAGGGTGTTGGCAACCTGAAAGTGTTTTATTTCACCACCCTGCCGCAGGTGTTGCCCCAACTAATGAGCTACACCCTGTACCGCTGGGAAAACAACATTCGCGCTGCTGCTGTATTGGGCGTAGTAGGTGCTGGCGGCCTGGGGCAATTGCTGTCGTTTCACATGGGTTTATTCCAGATGGGTAAAACCGCCACCATTTTGGCAGCCATGTTGCTGCTGGTGGCCATTGTGGACAGCATGAGCTACCACCTGCGCCGCACGATGACCCGATGACTTTGTTCAAACCATGAAAACCACAAACCCCACTCCTCAATTCATACAGATTTACCAAGGCCAGGCAGACCACATTCGCGAAGAATTGCTGACAGGTTTGCGCGCCAGCAAGGCGCACACCTCGCCCAAATACCTGTACGACGAGTTGGGTTCCAAACTGTTCGAAGCCATTACCTGCATACCCGAGTACTACCCCACCCGCACAGAAGCACTTATTTTCGCCAGCCACGGGCACGACATGGCAAAGCAGGTGCCCAAGGGCGCAGTGTTCATTGATTTGGGCGCGGGCAATTGCGAGAAAGCAGCCAAACTTTTCAATGTGTTCCACCCGGCACGTTATGTGGCCGTGGATATTTCAGTGGATTTTTTAAAAGGCTCACTCGAATGCCTGCAACGGCAGTTTCCTGAACTTGAAATGGCAGGCGTAGGCCTTGATTTTTCAAGCGAACTGACCCTGCCCGCTGGCTTGGCCCTGAACCCAACGCAGCCCAAGGTGATGTTTTATCCAGGTTCCAGCATTGGCAACTTCACGCCTGAAGAGGCATTGCTGTTTTTAAAACAGGTGCATGCCGTGTGTGGCACCGCCGCGGGCGGTGGCCTGCTGATTGGCGTAGACCTGGTGAAAAGCAAAGCGGTGCTTGAAGCCGCTTACGATGACGCCTTGGGAGTAACTGCAGCATTTAACCGCAATATGTTGCTGCACTTTAACACCTTGGCTGGAACCAACTTTCAACTGGAAGACTGGAAACACATTGGCCTTTACAACACCGAACTGAACCGAATTGAAATGCACCTTGAGGCACTGCGTGATGTGGTGGTGCAGTGGGATGGAGGTGAACGGCAGTTTGCTGAAGGTGAACGAATTCACACAGAAAATTCGTACAAATGGACCCTGACCGGGTTCGATGATTTGCTGAAACGCGCGGGCTTCAAGGCCTGCAAAGCCTACACCGACCCCGATCAAAAATTTGCAGTGTTTTGGGCGCAGGCTTGAAATGAAGAGTTGCAAAAGCAGCTCTTTGGGCTGAGAACCAGAAACTTTAGAAAGAACCCAAGGGGCCTACAGCAGGGCTGATTGCTCCAGCACCAGACTCTTCGCCAATCGCCATGGTTGTAACCTCACCTTGTCCGCCCTCTTCACCAACTGCCAAAGTGGTTACATCAGGACGATCACCGCCTTTCTTCGGCTTGGAAGACGGCTTGCCTGTCTTTTTACCGTTTCCGCCTTTCCCGCCTGACACATATTGAAGCAAGGGGTCATTTAATTGAATTTCTTTCATGATGAACGTTCCGCAATTTAACAATAGATTAAAAATTTTGAGGTGAAACGCCGGCCCAATTGCACAATCAATAATGTGAAACCTTGCGCCAGACCGCATTTACTTTCAAAAGAATAAAAGCACGTGCAAGCGCGCGTTTATCGTTAGCTAACCCAACCTGAGTAATTACTTGCGCAAACAAGTTCCAAAACAACCTCGGTAATACATGGCCCCTTTCAAACAGAACACTGCACCCCAAACCAGAATGATCTAATCAGTCAAGGCACAGGCAACTCACCATACTCTCTGTAAGCTTTCCATGACTGACCTTATCAAAAGCGGCAAACATGGGGGAGGTGTTGAGCTCAAGAAAAACCAGCTCTCCCGTATCCGGGTTTGTTTTGAAATCTGCGGCACCAAAATTCATGCGCAATTTTTTCATCAATTTTCTCAACCGCGCAATCACTTTGGGAACATCCACTTGCTCCAGTTGGGCATCTTGTTTAACCCTGTAGTCCAGCGAGGGGCTCGACACTCGGAAGGCAAACGCATTACCACCAACAACAAAAATACGAATCTCTGGTGCTACCATCCTCGATTGAATCAATGCGGGTATGGCAGAAAAGTCTACATTCACTGACTCAAGTGCTTCGTCCAATGTTTGGCAATAACCGCCACCAGCAACCGGCTTTGCAATACTCGATTTGCTCTTCGAGCGCTCTCGCATGTGGCCAGCATGATTACTTACCCAGGTCTCAGGAATTTCCAAACCACATTGCCTGGCCAATATCAGCGCGGCAACTTTGTTGTGAGCTTGATGGCTAATCGCAGAATTGAACGTTCGAACTGATGGGTTTGCAAGCAGCCACCCCTGCACAGCAGTGAACGACCCCAAAGCCCTGACTGCCACTTCAGGCCTTGGATCATTCATGTGAGCAAAAACATCCTGACGAATAAAAGCAGAACAGGGAAAAGCAACATCTCCCCAAGGACAAACTGCATGACCAGTGTGTGTATCAAGCTCCCAATGAAAAGGCAGACTACTTTTCAAGGGCTGCCTCAAGTCAAACCATTCAATACCCAACCGGTCAGCCGCTTTTGCCAAAGCATCCAGGTTTGGGTCAGAAATACCGCCTGCAATTAAAAACATACGACATACCTAAAAACAAGCTTCGCAGGCCAACACCATAATCCAACTGCTCGCACCAGCCGAGTGACCCAAACAAGAATTAAGAAAAAAAACAAAAACGCGCTAATCTTTTTACCAGGTCATAAAAATAAATCTAACCAACTGGTGTAGCGATAAACAGAGCCAAACTGACTTCCAGCATTTATGTTCACCATCGAAATCAACGTTGGGCATATTGTTAATGAAGCTACCTGAAACCCGATTTGCAACAGTGGGCGAAGACCGTATTGCCTACCAAGTGCTGGGATCGGGTCCGTTTGATCTGGTTTTTACATCGGGTCAAATCAGCCATGTCGACCTCGACTGGGAAGATCCCCTCCTTTCCCGATTTCTCAGGCGCCTGGCCTCTTTCTCACGCCTGATTGTTTTCAACTCTCGCGGTTCGGGTTTGTCCGACCCACGTCCTCAAGATGGCCGCAAACCCTGCGAACACTGGAACGATGAGCTGCTCGCGGTGATGACTGCGATCCAAAGTGAAACTGTGGCCATTGTGGGCTGGAATGATGCAGGGCCATTGGTACTGCCCTTCGCAGCCAGAAATCCTGAGAAAGTGTCTCGACTGGTTTTGATCAATACAACAGCCCGTTATTCGAGAACCGATGGTTATCCGGAAGGCCATGCCGTAGAAGTTGTGCAACAGTTTATCAACTTCGCCCAAAAATACTGGGGTACAGAAAAGTGGGCTTTGAAGGTAACACCTGAATTGGCCGAAGACCCCGCAGCACTTCGGAATGCAGCGCGAATGTACCGCGCAATTGCATCGCCCAAGGCTTTTGCACAAATTATTTCCACACACCTTACGCTGGATGCACGAGACGCGCTGCCCAATGTAAAGGCCCCAACACTGGTAATGACACGGCGTGATTACCCGTGGGTTCCTGTGTCACATGGGCGCTACATTGCCGAGCGTGTACCGGGAGCACGCTTCATCGAACTTCCCGGCTCCAGTGCCACCCCATACTCAGACACTTCCGAACTTGTGCTTGATCACATCGAGGAGTTTTTGACAGGCCGATGCCACAGCGAGGAGCCAGAACGAAAGCTTGTCGCAGTGCTTTTTACCGACATCACCGATTCAACCGGGCATGCCAGCAGGCTGGGGGACAAAAGCTGGCGCCGTTTGCTGGATCAACATGACCGAGTGCAGCTGGAGCAAATTCAGCGCTTCAGTGGCCGCCTGGTCAATTCGGCTGGCGACGGAATACTTTCCACCTTCAAGCGCCCCGACAACGCGCTTCGATGCGCTAAAGCGCTCATTCTGGCGCTTGCTGAACTTGGATTGCAGCTGAAAGCCGGAATTCATTTTGGTGACATTGAACAGCGGGAAAACGGTCATGTTTCCGGTGTAACTGTTCACATTGGTGCACGGATTGCCAGCTTTGCTGCACCTGCAGAAGTTTTGGTTTCAAGAACAGTCAGGGACATATTGCTCGGTTCGCCTTTTCACTTCGAAGAACTTGGGCTACACGAATTACGAGGTATTGACGAAACCTGGATGTTGTACAAGGCGCACTAGCCCAAGAACGTTATTGAGCAGCAATTTGTATTGTCCAGAATTTTATTCCATTCAATTTGTTCAGGGGGTTCTAATGCTTGTCAGCACAAATTCAGGTGTTGTTCAACTTCAGTCGTACAAAGTAAAAAAAGGGCAAAGCTCTGTGTCGGGTTTATCCTCAGGGGCGTTCATGACCGTTCAGCTTCACCTGGCCCATTCCGCCAGTTTTGTTGGGGCTGGCATTATTGCAGGGGGGCCATTTCGTTGCGCGGAATCTTTTCGCGAAGCTGCATTAATTGCAGAAGATGCGTTCATTGAAAACTCGCTGTACATTTGCCTGAATCCACTGGTGCCACAAACTGGTCCAAATGCCGGAAAACTTGCTGATTTGGCCTACCAAACAGCCAAACAAAACTTGATTGACCCGATCGCTAATTTGGCAGATGACCGGATATACATTTTCACCGGCAGCAAAGATGAAGTGGTGTATTCGGATGTAGTAGCACGTACGCGTAAATTCTATGAACTTCTGGGCGTGAAGCCAGAAAACATTGCTTATCACTGCGATATTCCGGCGGGCCACTCAATCATCACCGACAACCCTGAAGATTCTGAATTGGGCACGAACCAGCCGCCTTACATCAACAACGGCGGGTTCATGCAATCGCATGACATTTTGAAACACATTTATCCAAACCTTAAGCCCGCAGCACAAAACCTGAGCGGTCGCATTGTGCGCTTTGATCAAACCGAGTTTTTCAACAATGAAGAACGCGCCAGCATGAGCCCGTTTGGGTATGCATACATACCCAAGGCAGTTGAAGAAGGCGCACCCGCTCGCGTGCATATTGCCTTGCATGGTTGCAAGCAGGGGTACAACTACACCGATTATGTGTTTGGCCGTGCAGACAAGAGCAATCAGCCACCCTATGGCAACAGGTATTTCACGACCACGGGATACAACCACATGGCCGACAGCAACAACATCATCGTGCTGTATCCCCAGGCGCAGGGCTCAGACGGCACCACTGAAAACCCGGAGGGATGCTGGGATTGGTGGGGATATACGGCCACCAACGCACAAGAGCCCGACTACTATTCCCGCGACGCCATTCAAATCAAAGCCATTCACGCCATGCTTGAGCGGCTTGGCGGCTAATCAATCAAAAAGGAACCACACACGCCATGAACGAAATCGTAAAACTTGTACCACACAACATGCCCCCAGTTGAATTGGCTGCACACACACAAACGGCGCACAACCTTATGAAACGGCGGGTGGGGAGAACCATGCGCAATTGCATGTCGACCGTTCAATTAATACCCCAGTTAACACAGGCAGACACGCTTGAGGAACTGTTGCAAATGCAAGGCGCAGTAATGCGTCGCTTGCAACAGCAACACCAGGCCTGGATAGAGGGTTGTACTGCTTTGGTACACGATTACTCTCAAATCAAGCAAGCCAACACAATGACGAAACTTCTTGAACAACAGTTCAACCTGTTCGCCAACTTTGGGCAATTGATGAATGCACAAATTACAGGGCTGGTGGGTTTACAAGAAAACATCGAAGTTGATTTTGGTTACTGGGCACACCAAAAACTGAATCCATAACCCTTGGAGGTACTTTCACATGTTCCAGAAACTTCGCAGTACCCTTATTCAATCAGGCTCAAAACTGGCCAACAACTGGCCTTGGTTGGGCGACAAAGTCAATGCTGCTGCGATCAACAAAACACTGGAAGTGTGCAGGTACCGACCACACCCGTGGAGTACGGTACACGATTATGTGTCGTGGACCTCACTGACCGACCAAACCTGGAGCGCACGCCATTTGCCAGCGGCCAACAGGCAAAACCTGCCACCCCCCAGCGCGCTAAAGGGGCTGTTTGAAAGAAGTACAACTGAGCAGGAATTTTGCAAAAAATCCACCTGCCTTTTCCCTGCATTTGCACAATACCTGACCGATGGATTCATTCGCACCAGAATGCCCAACGAAAGCGCCGGGGAAAAAGACGACCCATTGAGAAAGCAAAACACGTCGAACCATCAAATTGATTTGTGTACCTTGTATGGCCGCACACAGGTGCAAACCGAGCAGTTGCGAATCAAAACAGGGGCAACTGGCAAAAAAGGACAATTAAAATCACAAATATTGAATGGAGAGGAATACTCACCCTTTCTTTTTGACAGCAACACAGGTGCACTAAAACCAGAGTTCGACAAATTGGACCCACCACTTGGCCTGGACCGCTGCACCCCTGAAATGCGCAACAAGTTGTTTGCTGTGGGTGGTGACCGGGTGAACAGTGTGCCCCAGGTTGCAATGATCAATACATTGCTGCTTCGTGAACACAATCGACTGGCCCGTGACATGGAGAAGACACACCCCGCGTGGGATGATGAACGGGTGTTTCAAACCGCGCGCAATGCGGTGATCGTGATGTTTATCAAAATAGTGATTGAGGAATACATCAATCATATTTCGTCCGCACCTTTTCACTTGAAGATGGACCCAAGCGTTGCATGGCATGCCCCGTGGAACAAGCCCAACTGGATTACCGCTGAATTCAGCCTGCTTTACCGGTGGCATTCCCTGATACCAGACACGATAAACTGGAATGGAAAAAGCTACCCTGTTGCCGCAACATTCATGAACAATCAATTGTTGCTCGACTCGGGACTTACCAAGGCGTTTGCAAGTTTGAGCGAAATGCGAGCAGGCCGCTTGGGGGCCTTCAACACCAGTGCCGCGCTGGTGGGTTTTGAAGTGAAAGCCATTGAACAGGACCGTTTGTACAAGCTAGATTCTTACTCCAAATACCGGGAATACGTGTCACTGAAAAAGCCACAAACATTTTCCGATGTGTCTAAAAACCGCAAGGTGGTTGATTTTCTGGCCAAGAATTACAAAACACCTGACGACATTGATTTTTACATAGGGCTTTTCGCTGAAGACACCGAGCCCAATTCGCCTTTGCCCGAGTTGATTCAACGCATGGTTGCTGTTGATGCATTTTCACAGGCACTGACCAATCCGCTGCTTTCTGAGCATGTTTACAAACCAGACACCTTTTCACAAATCGGGTGGAATGCCATACAAGGCACGCAAACCCTTCGAGACATTCTGGCTCGCAATAGCCCCGACCAGGGCGGCAGTGCACGAATCAGCATGACACAGGCCAGCTGGAGATATTCATGACTGGGTGATTAACCTTTCAGGATATGGTCTTTTCGCGTTTAGGCAGCACTCTGCGGTGGAACCGCAGTGCAATAAGTGTCACCAAATAAAAATGTCCCGTTCACTGGTATACAGGCATTTTTTGAACTGAAACTTTCCGCAGTAATTGTTGCTGTAAACGCGAAAATCCTGAACAAACGGTCATGAAAATACAACTCCCCAGCTTCTCTCGCCCTCGATTTTCGCCCGCGGAGTCCAACGATTTACGCCCCTCACCAACGCCTCCTGTTGTTGCACGCTCGGCCTTGCGGTCTCGCGGCAGCGAGACCCCCGCCAGGATCGCCTACCCTTTCTCGGCTCGGCCGGAGGGCTATGCAGACCTGGAGGTAACAGACTTTGCTACCCAGGCAGCGGCAGCACTCAAGCCCGTGACCAGTCAAATTACGCAGGAAAGCCAAGCCAGGGGCCACAAGCCACCGGCTGAAGTAGTCTCCGTAGATGTGTTTGGCGCCTATCTTGAGGCTTTACCTGTTTTTCGCAAGAGACTGGAGACAAACGGGTTTCTGAAGTGCGCGCCAATGTCTGTTAAGCATGGCATCCTTAGCTACACCGAACGCCGCCACATTAAAGAAAATGTTCAATACAAGCGCCAGGACCGTGAGAAACTTGTGCCACTTTCCGAGACCGGGCGCACTGAGGGGGCTAAGGCACCACGCCTCACAAAACCCACGCGCGCCATGCGTGCCGAGGAGGGGCGAATCGTCCAGGGCCGTAATTTGTACGGCTTTGCCTTTGAGCGGTTGCGCGAACAGTCGTTGGCATTAAGCAAAGTACTGGTACCCTCCAGCCGCAACCCGGCTGGCCTGATCGACGGCTGGAAGATGGCCTTTGAAAGCGAGAAGGAGGTCAAGGCTTTCTTCAAGCGGGAATTCAACATCACTCCAAAAAGTCTGAGCAAACAGGACGAAATCGCCTGGATGGTCGATGAAGGGATAAGACTTGCGGGAGGGAGCGCCGGCGAAGCCCGCAACCAAAAATTCAAAACCAGCACTGAAGTGCAGAAGTTTTTTGAAAGCCGTTTCCAGATGGCAGTCGACAAACCAAACCCAGAACAGCGGGCTTCAATCCTCGCCAGCCGCGCCTTGAAGGCCGCTCCATTTGGAGAACAGATTTTCCAGAACGCTTCCCGCTTCAGGCAGACTGCCTGGGACTTGGGCCAGAACCCGAAAATCTCTGGCCGACCGACCTCTTTCGTCCTTGCAGACGGCACTACCTGCAGGAATACGTCGCGCGATGGGCTATCGGGCTTCGATGTCAGCCTGGGCGACGGCAGTGCGACCCTCAAGTTTATCCGCCCACCGTCCGCCTCGGCCTTCGAGGTCAAGCTGCAACTGGGCGAAGGCAGTGAAATTGCACAGACCGATCCGCAATTCATGAACATGGTTCGCTCACGGTTTTCTCAACAAGTACTCGGTGCGTTGTTCGGCGACACCAAACCCACCAAACTCTCCAACGTGGGTACCTTCCAGGAAATATTCGGAAGGATGCGTGCAGGCATCGAACTTGAAAGCAAGCTGGACGACTGGTTGTACTCGGACCTCAAAAACGCCGTCCGCAACCGACTAAAGGAAGCAGGCGATCCGGTGGTTTTTCAGGGTACAGGCAACTCTTACAACAAGGCCTTGTATGGTGAGAATTGGGGCAGCGAGGTACGCTCCAAAGTAATGGAGCAGATTTTCAAGCAAGCAGGCGAAGGGGAGATTTTCGCCCATGGTTCCTGCGGCTTCCAGCAAGAGGCCATCTGGATGTTTGGTGGCCACATGGTCGCCTACCAGGATGAAGGGAAAACTTACCGCTACAGCGACCACGGTGGCGATCCTCTCGAAGTGGAATGCAAGCAGACTTACCAAAGTGTCAAGCCCTTCACCGATACTGCGGGCGTGTATGAATCCAAGGTAGGCGTTCAGGGTGGAGAATCGCGATGGGTACAGCGCGACATTGCCCCTCTGACCTTGAACTTTTCCATCCCCAACAGCAACGAGACTCGCACACAGATGCTGCGCGATGATGCGGGCAAGCCCATCATCGCCTCGGCTGGATTGCGCGTGGAATCATATCAATCCACACTGGGTCAGAAATTTGGCATTGCCCATTCAGTCACTGGCGACAGCAACGTTATCCCGCCCTACTCAGCAATCGTGACCTTGAAGGAAACTACGCCCCCCGGGCAGGTACTGGCCGACGACCTGGGACGGCCCGTTCTGAACGAGCTTGACGGGCAACCGGTGCAGGAGATCGAGGAGTTGACACTCGAAGCTGTAATCGACGGGCAACCGATCACCTTGCAGACCTCGAAGGTCAAAAGAGCAGCCATTGAGGCACGCCTTAGCCAGAGCGGTGGCGCGTTTACGTACTCAAAAGACGTGATCCGCGAGCTGGCCGAGAAGCAACTTCTGTCTGAAATCACTTACCGAGTGGCAGAGGTCAAGCGTTGGGAACGTGTACCTTTGACACAAATAGGCCAGGACGGTCGGCTAGAGCCCATGCAGGGGCCAAACGGTATCCTGCATACCTATCGGCAAGTCATCCATAAAAATCCTTCGGCTGATATGTTGACCGATCGAGTGTATGCCCAGATACACTGCGTGCATTCGCAAAATGGCTTGAACGTGCCCTACGCCGAACAACTACTGGCCCCAGGAGTCGAAATTGTCGGCCACAGCATTCCGCGAGAGGGCGTGCAGGCAGACACCCCCTTGGCCTCCACCTTCCGCCCCGCGGCAACACGCGGATTCAACAAGCCCTTCGGCGCCTACCAACCGCCTGGAACGCTGCGCGAAAAGGCCGTGATTGAGTCCATGGAAGGGCGCAACTGGCGTACCACCCAGCCCCATTCCGACATGTTCAAGGGTGAGGCGGTTGGCCATCGCGCTGACGGCACCCGCACACTGGGTGAAGATCCGCTGGTTCCGTTCGAGATCAAGCATGAGGTCGATGAGCACCTGCACGGTTCCCGTGCCGGTATAGAAGGCGCGATTACCAGTGGTGTCGCGCTGCGGGACCAAAAGAAGCTGAGAGCTGAGCTGACAGACAAACTGGCAGATGTCCGCAAATCCCTTGACGCGATGAAACATGACCGCTACGACGCGCCTCTGAACCATGCACCATTCGGATTGAAAGAGAAACAAAAGTTTTTGAATGACAGACAAAAGTACTGGAGCCAGGATCTGTATCGGGATCTGGGCATTGTGTCAACAGCCGTGCCTCAGTCGTCCACAGGTAAAACATCAAACGTAACTGCAGCCGCGCCAGCAACAGCAACAGCTGCAACCGCTCGCCTGCGCAAGTTTGTACCAGCAACTGCCACTACAGTGCCCGCTGAGGAGGCAAACCAAGTCACGCCGAATACAAGTGAGGAGCCTAGCCGTGAAGCATTGCTGGCCTTGGTAGATCAGGAATTGTCCATGGTCCGCGATGGTCTTGAAATGGTCACCGACAGCAGGCAGCGTGTGGACCAGGGGCTAGACATGGAGCAAGTCATCCAACGCCACTTCCGCCCGTGGCCCGACAAATTGACCACCACCGCCGAAACAAAAGCGGCATCAAGCCTTGGCAGCTTTTTTGGCGCGGGTGCACAAGGTGCCGCACTGGGGGGTAGCGTAAGCGCTGCTACCGCGCTGAGTGCAGGTACTTTCCTGGGTACCTTGATGCTGACAGTGGCGGGCGTTGAAGGCATGAAGGATGCCGCCACGGACGTTCGCCGCCTGCGGCAGCTGATCAAACCTTTGAAGGCGCATCAGCAAAACCTGTTGGCATTGCGGCGCGAGCTGCAAGGTCAGCCTGGCAACACGCCATCGCCGGCGCTGGCAGCCTCTGTCGAACCCAGTTTGAAGGGCGTACAAGCGCGGCTTCGCGCAGCCAACCGTCAGTTGAACGACAGCATGACCGGAATCCTGAATTCGGGCTTGCTCGCGACTGCAGGAGTAACAGGTATCGCCGGTGGCGCAGTTGCAATGGCGGGTGCCTCAGCTGTGGCCTCGAAAGTTCTCGGCGGCGTAGCTGGTGGGCTGGTCATGGGCTTCGGCGCTATCACGGCCGCACAAGGCGCACACCGCTGGAGACAGCTCCATGGCCTGCCAGAAGCGGTAGAACGCACTCTGGGCAAAGACAACGCGCTGCGCGTTGGCCTGGTGACGCTGCTCGAACACGAACGCGATGCTCGCAAGAGTGAAATCGCCTCGCGCACGATGCTGGCGGCAACTGGTGCGACCAGCATGACGCTGAATGTGATGGGCGCGGCAGGCGCCATTCCGACAGCAGGCGCATCGATTGGCCTTATCGCTGCGGGTGTGGGCATGGGTGCTGCGACAGCAGCAGCCTTCCGTCCAGTGAAAAGTCGTCAACGCGGCTTGCATGCGATTGGCGCCGTCGAACGCACCACCAATCTGCCTTTGACATTTCTTCAAACCCCCGCACACCTCAATCACCTGGTGAACAAGCTCAACAATCAAGGCAACATCATCACCCACTTTCAGCGCAAGATCATCGATGAGCACATGCCCTACAGCTTCCGTGCACACCGCTCACTCAGCAAGGTTGTGCCGCAACACGATCGCCGCCAAATCGCGCAGCTCATGGTCGACAATCCCAAAGCCGTGACAGACGAATCCATGCAGTTCATGCTGCGCGCAACCCAATTCGAACAACATTACTTGCGAGAGAACAAACTGCCGGCATTACAGCAAGAAGTTAATGCGCTGCTTAAAGAGTTCACCAAGACACCGGTGGGTGGCGTTTCTGACACAGCCGGAACACGCCGCAAGATGCTAGCCATGCAGCTAAAAGCAAAGGCCGATACTCTGCTGACTGAGTCGGCTCGGCATTCACGGCTGGAAAGGCTTGAAGAACGACTGAGCAAATTTACTCGCCACCTGGGCAAGGAATTCCTCTCCGACCCAGCGCTGGCTAATGATTGGAAGAACCTGCAGGTGGACTTCATCCTCTCACACGACCTGGCCGCAGAGGCAATGTCGCGCAAGAAATTCAAGGTAGTGCAGGAAAGCATGGAAGCCGCCGCGCGAGAAAACAGTGATACCGAGAAACCGCTGCGCCAAGCGCTAAGCGAGAACATTGACCGCCGCTTCGCGATGATTTTCACCCACGCTTACCCGGACAAAATTGCCTATGAACGGCGTGGCGCGCTGGAACTGGCACGAATGATGTTTATGGAAGAGGCCGCCCAAAGTGAAAGGCAGTCCAGACAGGAGGCGGCATAAACGCTGGCTAGTGGCGATTTAATTTGGGTCACACAGCCCCAAGTCGCCACAAACTGGTCGCTTCCTTGCTTCGGGCATCAAACAAGGCATCGCTTGGATCAAAAGCCTTGCCATGTTTGGGCTTCGCGTCCATTCGGCCCAATACCTTCAAACCAGCCAGTTCAATCCAGCCTAGCAACTCTTCACGCGAGCGCAGCTTTAAGTGCTCCGCCAAATCAGACAAAATCAACCAGCCTTCTCCGCCGGCATTCAAATGCGCGGCCAAACCAGCCAGAAACGCTTTCAGCATACCGCTGTTTTCATCATAAATTGCGCGTTCGATGGGTGAAGTTGGTTTACCGGGCAACCAAGGGGGGTTACAAACAATGAGGTCGGCTTTGCTCTCGGGAAATAAATCAGCCTGCACCACCTTCACCTGCTTGCCCATACCCAAATTTTGAATATTGAATTGTGCGCATTCCAGTGCACGCGGGTCGTTGTCGGTGGCCACAATATTGCTCAGCCAGCGCTGGGCCAAAACCGCGGCCAACACCCCGGTACCAGTACCCACATCCACCGCCGAGCCATTTACCTCACAGGCTTTGGGCAAGGGTGCTTTCAAAACCAAATCAACATACTCGCCGCGCACTGGCGAAAAAACGCCGTAGTAAGGGTGAATGCGGTTGTTGGGCGGGTCACCAAGAGCGGGTAAATCCACACCTTTTTTGCGCCATTCATGCGCACCCACCACGCCCATTATTTCGCGCAGCGAGGCCACAATCATCGGGCCATCCACCTGTGGCTCGCCCCAGGCTTCGGTACAGGCTGCCAACACATCGGGTGCGCGGCGCAAGGGAATGCTGTAGTCGGCATTGAAGGGAATCAGAATGGAACCCAGAATTCGCGCACGTTGGGCTTGAGCTTGGCGATAAAGGTGGAATTTTTGGGGATACTCCACATCAGCCTTGCCCGCTTTGGCCGCTTTGCTTTTCTTGTGTTCCGCATTTTTATCCACCCGGCGCACCAATGCCTGCATTAATTGGCGGGCATTCTGAAAGTCGCTTTGCCACAAAAAAACCTGGCCTTCGCAAGCCAGGCGGTAAGCCATGTCGGCGGTTAGGGTGTCGTCGGCCAGCATCACTTTGCCCGGCACTGCCAAATTGCGTTCCGACTGCCAGCGCGCGCTGAATGTTTCCTCGCCTTTGGTCCAGTGGATTACAGGGTTTTCATGGGCTGTGTGCATGCGGTTTCTCGCGGTGATAGGCGGGTGGGATCGTGTAAACTTCTTCAGGGTCGCAGTGTACCACCTTGGGTGGTTTGCTCCCCAATTCACCCCCATTCAATTAAGTGGCTGTTGTCTTGATTAAACCGTCTGTCGTCATCGTAAGCCCTGCCCTTGCCGATTCCAACAACGGCAACTGGCAAACCGCCCGCCGCTGGCAGCTTTTTTTATCCGAACATTTTAATGTGCGAATTGTGAAGCACTGGGAAAACACGCCAGCCACACAACAGGATGTTGCCATGATCGCCCTGCATGCCCGGCGCTCGGCCGGTTCAATTGCAGCCTGGTCGCAAAGCCGGGGTGTAACCGCCCAAGGAAGCCCTGGGCTGGTTTTGGCGCTAACCGGCACCGACTTGTACCGCGACATTGACACCGATGAAACTGCACAACAATCGCTGGAACTTGCGCAGCATTTAATCGTGTTACAGGAAAAGGGGCTTGAGAAACTAGGCGAAGCCTTGCAAGCAAAAACGAGCGTTATTTTTCAATCCACCACATCGCGGAAAACATTGCCTAAGCCCAAGCGCCGCTTGAAGGTGGTAATGGTAGGGCACCTGCGCGATGAAAAAATGCCTCAAACCCTGATGGAAGCTGCTGTGTTGCTGCGCGGCTACCCAGACATTTACATAGACCACATTGGTGGCCCTTTGGACCCCGAACTGGCCCAGGCCGCAGAGGAAACCATGCAGGCCTGCCCCAACTACCGCTGGCTGGGCAACCAGCCCCATGGCGCAACCCGCACGCGCATTCAGCGTGCCCATGTGCTGGTGCATGCCAGCAAAATGGAAGGCGGCGCGCATGTAATTATGGAAGCCGTGTGCAGCGGCACACCCGTGGTGGCCAGCTACATTGATGGCAATATCGGCATGCTGGGAGCAGGCTATGCAGGCTATTTCCCGCTGGGTAATTCGCATGCACTGGCCAATCTGCTAACCCAGTTGCAAGAAGACATTGTGAATCCGAAACCCCTTGCACCGGGTAAATCCAGCTTATACACGAAGTTGAAGAACCAATGCGCCGAGCGGGCAAAATTGTTTACCCCCGAAAACGAACAAAATGAATTAATCCGGCTCGTACAACAAGCCATTCAAAACAACACTGAAGCCAAACAACAAGAAGTACAGCATGCAAACACCTGATCAACCTATTCTTCGTGACATTGTGCTGGTAGGCGGCGGGCACAGCCATGTGGGTGTGCTGCGCATGTTTGGCATGAAGCCCTGGCCAGGTGTGCGCCTTACATTGATTTGTACGGATATTCACACACCCTATTCCGGCATGCTGCCAGGCTATATTGCAGGCCATTACAGCTATGACGATGTTCACATCGACCTGGGTCGCTTGTGCGCTTTTGCAGGTGCACGCTTGTTCAAAGACGAAGTGGTGGGCATTGACCGCGCCAACCAGAAAGTAATTTGCAAAAACCGCCCACCCGTGGCTTACGATGCCTTGTCGATCAACATTGGCAGCACACCGCAGGTACAACTGGTACCCGGTGCCATGGAAAATGCAGTGCCGGTAAAGCCAATTGCGAAATTCAACCAACGCTGGCTAAATTTGCTGGAACGCGTAAAAACACATGCTGGTAAAACCACGATTGCTGTGGTGGGTGGTGGTGCAGGCGGTGTTGAACTGGCCCTGGCCATGCAGTTTCGCTTGCGCAATGAATTAAGCGCCATGGGCCGCAACCCCGACGAACTTGAATTTCACTTGTTCACAGCCGATGCAGATGTACTGCCCACCCACAACGCTGGCGTGCGTGCCCGTTTCGAGAAAGTGTTGAATGAACGCGGCGTGGTGCTTCACCGCGACGCCGAGGTGGTGCAACTCAATGGCCACACCCTGCAAACCAAGGGTGGCAAGCATTTGTATGCTGATGAAATTATGTGGGTAACGCAGGCGGGCGGTGCGGCATGGCTTAAAAACACCGACCTTGAGCTGGATTCCCGCGGCTTTATCAACGTGGGCCCCACGCTGCAAACCACACGCGACCCAAAAATTTTTGCAGCCGGTGACATTGCAAACTTAACCAGCACACCCCTTGAAAAAGCGGGTGTATTTGCGGTGCGCATGGGCAAACCGCTGACTAAAAACCTGCACCTTTTTGTGCAAGGTGCCGACCTGCTGGAATACCGCCCACAAAAAACCTGGTTGGCCTTGATCAGCACGGGCGACAAATATGCAGTAGCCTCCAAGGGTTCACTGGGCTTTGCTGGCGCGTGGGTTTGGCAGTGGAAAGACTGGATTGACCGCCGCTTCATGGCGAAATTCAGTGAGTTTCCTGATATGGACCCGAGTGCAAAAGCTGCTGGTAGCAACACACCGAATTTGGCGCTAACACAGGAAGAAAGCCTGCAAGCCATTTCCGCCATTGCCATGCGCTGTGGTGGTTGCGGTGCCAAAGTGGGTTCAACGGTTCTGTCTCGCGCGCTGGGCAACTTGAAACCGATTGATCGCGACGACGTGCTGGTGGGCCTGCATGCTCCCGACGATGCTGCCATTGTGAAAGTACCACCGGGCAAAGCCATGGTGCACACCGTCGACTTCTTCCGGGCCTTTGTAGACGACCCTTACATTTTCGGCAAGGTGGCCGCGAACCATGCGCTAGGCGATGTATTCGCCATGGGCGGCGAAGCACAGTCAGCCACAGCCGTGGTAACAGTACCCCCCGGGCTGGAATCGAAAGTAGAAGAACTGCTGTTTCAAATGATGAGCGGCGCGGTAGAAGTATTGAACGATGCAGGCTGCGCTTTGGTGGGTGGCCACACAGGCGAAGGCCGCGAACTGGCATTGGGCTTTGCCATCAACGGTTTGGTGGATGAAAACCTGGACGGTGTGATGATCAAAGGCGGCATGCGCCCCGGCGACGCAATTTTGCTGACCAAACCAATTGGCACAGGCACCCTGTTTGCAGCCCTGCCCCAATTAAAAACCAAAGGCCGCTGGATAGATGCTGCGCTCGATTCGATGGTGAAAAGCAACCGTTTGGGCGCGCAGTGCCTGCGTGAATATGGATCAAAAGCCTGTACCGACCTGACAGGCTTCGGGCTGCTGGGTCACTTGGTAGAAATGACTCGGCCTTCTGAAGTTGACGCTGAGCTAGATTTAAGCGCCCTGCCCCTTTTGGACGGTGCACTTGAAATGGTCAGCGCTGGTATCGTCAGTTCTTTGCAGCCCGCCAATGTACGTTTGCGCCGCGCCATTCGCAATCAGGCAGACTACGTGAACGACCCACGTTACCCATTAATTTTCGACCCGCAAACTGCTGGTGGACTGTTGGCCACCGTACCCGGCGACAAAGCCGAAGCGTGCGTGGCGGCGTTGAAAAAACTGGGCTATGTTCACACTGCAATTATTGGTCGTATTTTGCCCCAGGGTGATGCAATTGAACCCATTGTGTTGAAAGGTTAAGGACGTATTTGATGCAACAGGCAGTTCAACAACACTGGAAGAAAACAGCATTGCTAATTATCGCAGTGGTATTGCTTTTGGTATGGCTGAATGCCGATGTATCGCTACAAGACATGCTGGGCGCACAACGCGAACTGGCCATGCACTTCATGGAACACCCCACGCTGGTCACCCTGATTTATTTTGGCGTGTTTGTGCTGCTCACGGCGCTGTGCCTGCCAGGTGCGGGCGTGTTAATGCTGGTGGGTGGTGGATGCATGGGGTTTGGTTTGTGCATGGTGGTATCCACCGCCGCATCCGCTTTGGGAGCCCTTCTTACCATGTTGTTTGCGCGGCACTTCTTCAGATCGTCTGTTGAAACCCGCTTCGCAAACAAGCTCAACGACATCAACAAAGGCATTGAGAAAAACGAAGTGGCTTATTTGTTAAGCCTGCGCCTTGCACCCATCATTCCTTTCGTTGCATTCAACTTGCTGGCGGGCCTTACACGGGTGAAGCCATGGACCTTCCTGTGGACCAGTTTTATTGGCATGTTGCCAGGCACCATGTTGTATGTGAACGCGGGCAATGAACTTGCTAAAGTCAATAGGCTGGAAGAATTGATTTCGCTGGAAGTGGTGGTGTCGCTTGCAGCGCTTGCCTTGGTGCCGTTTCTCATTTCTTGGGGAACGCGGCAATTGCAGCTGCGCAAGGCGGCTTGAGCCCAATCGGCGCGGATTTCAACCGCCGGTTTGTATAGCCCCCTCGGCGCGGGTTTCAATCCCTCCGCCTGAAAACCTGTTTCTCCCTTTTTGATATTCACACTGACTCACCAAGCTTGGCAAAAAAGATGGCCAAGCCTTGGCGTCAGCCTTTGGCTGAACGTGGCGTGTGAATTCAAACGGGCAGGTTTTCTTGAAGGCGAAGCGATCGAAACACCGCCGCCGATTGGGCTAAAACCAAACGGTGATCTGCAGAGTTATAGAGATGCGCTGAGGCCGACTGAGCTTTGAGGCCAGCCGCGAATTGCGGAGTGTCGAAGATTCTCCTAAGCCGGTTTAGGCCAACTCGGCAGTGGGATTGCTTGGGCTGCACTTTAAGAAAACCGCCCCGTTTGAATTCATTCGAAGCGATCGGCTTCAAGCCGACACCGAGACTCGGCCATCTTTTTTGCCGAGCTCGGTGAGCAAGAATCAATTCAAAAAGGGATACAGCGGTTTTCAGTGCAGCACAAGTAATTCACGCGGAGTTGGCTATAAACCGCTGCACAAGTAACCTACGCCGTGTTGGCAAAACAACCCAAGCTGAGTAAAAAAAATCCCAGCGGCAATCCGCTTAACGAATGTCGAACAACTCCACGTCAAACACCAAGTCGGTGTTGCCCGGAATTGGGCCTGCACCACGCGCACCATACGCTGTATCAGAGGGACAGAATACGATTGCGCGATCACCCACCACCATTTCGCACAAAGCCTGCGTCCACGCAGGAATTACACGGTTCAGCGGGAAAGAAATTTTCTCGTTGCGCTTGATAGAGCTGTCGAACACCTTGCCATCAAGGAACGTGCCTTCATAGTGAACTTCTACGATTGAATTCGGTGTTGGCTTTTGCGTGCCAGTGCCGCGCTTCTTGAAAGTCAGCTTCACGCCAGAAGGAAGAACAAGTTCGTCGCCAGCAGCGGCGTTGTTGGTTGAATCAGTCACAGCTTTACCCCAGGTAAGAATTAAGACAAGCGCTTATTCTAACCCGGGGTGTTAGGTCAGCTCGAAATTCAGCTGTGAAATCAATAGGTTTTGTAAGGCAGGAATTTGCCGCTCATGTTGATGCTGACGCGATCGCCCATGGGGTGCGGCTCACGCTGCAAATCCATTTTGAAATCAATGGCGCTCATAATGCCATCGCCAAACTCTTCATGAATCAGTTCCTTGAAGGTGGTGCCATACACGCTGATCAATTCATAAAAGCGGTAAATCAGCGGATCCGTGGGTACAGCTGTGGGCAAGGAACCCTTGTAAGGCACCACTTGCAGACAATCCACTGCCTCGGGGGGCAGTGCCAAATACTCACCAATTTTTTTGGCCTGCTCTTCGGTCAAGGTCATTTGACCCAGCAATGCGGCTGTGCTCCATTCCTTGGACTGGCCTAGCACTTTGGCGCAATCATCCCAAGTGCATTTTTTCTTGCGCTTGGCCAATACGATCATTTCGGTTACGTCGGTTCTTTTCATGGTGCACTCCTTTGAATCAAATTAAGTGAGGGTGTTGTCTCGGTGTTGGTGTTCTTGCCAACCAGGGCTTTCAAGCCGGGGCGAACCACAGTGGGTTGTTTATGCCGCTCTGCATTCAACTTGTTGCTGCCGGGCTCGGTGCTGGGTGCAGGTGCTGCACGGTTCACCAAAAAATCAACCAGGTGGTTGCGAATGGCGTAGTACTGCGGGTCGTGGTGTACCGTGCTGCGGGTGCGCTCGCGGGGCATGGTGTTTTCAACAATTTCGGCAATGCGGGCACGTGGGCCGTGGCTCATCAGCATCACTTTGTCGGCCAGCAAAATGGCCTCGTCCACATCGTGCGTGATCATGAACACGGTTTGCCCGGTGGCTTTCACTATTTGCAACAATTCGTCTTGAATGGTGCCGCGTGTCAGCGCATCAAGCGCGCCAAAGGGTTCGTCCAGCAACAGCATTTGCGGCTGAATGGCAAAGGCACGGGCAATACCCACACGCTGCTTCATTCCACCTGAAAGTTCATGTGGCTTTTTGTTGGCCGCTTTGCCCAAGCCCACCATGTCCAGGTATTTCATGGCGTGCTCGGTGATTTCCTCAGGCGTTTTTTCGGGCCAGCGCGAACGCACACCAAACTCTACGTTTTTCAGTGCTGTCATCCACGGCATCAATGCATGGCTTTGAAAGACCACGCCACGCTCTAGCGACGGGCCCACCACTTCCTTGCCGTTCATGATCACATAGCCTTGCGTGGCCTCATCAAGCCCGGCCAGAATGTTCAGGATGGTGCTTTTGCCGCAGCCTGAGTGGCCGATGATGCACACAAACTCGCCCTTTTGAATGTCGAAGTTCACAGCCTCGAACACAGGTGGAACGGAGGCATCGGAAGGCGCATAGCTTTTTACCAAACCTTCCACTTGCAGAAAGGCTGCTGTTTGCTCGCTGGGTACAAGGTCTTTACTGAATATTTTGTGTTCAGTCGTCATTCTTGTTTACTCCTTGTAACTGACCAGCTTGGCCATGCGAGCCAGCAGGGTATCGAGCAACATACCGATCAAACCAATGAACAGAATTGCGCTGATAATGTTGGCAATCGACAGGTTGTTCCATTCATTCCACACGAAGTAGCCAATGCCCGTGCCACCCACCAACATTTCTGCCGCCACAATTACCAGCCAGGCAATTCCCACGGAAATGCGCATGCCTGTCATGATGGTGGGTGCGGCTGCGGGCAATATCACCTTGAATGCTGTGCGAAGCGAACTCACCTCCAGTGTTTTGGCCACGTTCAACCAGTCACGCCGCACACCGGCAACACCGAAAGCGGTGTTCACCAACATGGGCCAAATGGAGCAAATGAAAATAACGAAGATGGCTGAGGTGTCGCTGTCTTTGATCGTGTAAAGGGCCAGCGGCATCCAGGCCAGGGGCGACACTGGTTTCAAAATTTGTATGAAGGGGTCCAACGCTTTGTACAGCAATGGCGACATGCCAATTACAAACCCAAGCGGAATGGCCACCAGCGCAGCCAAACCAAACCCTGTTAGCACGCGGAAAATGGAATAGCCCAGTTGAATGCCAATGCCTTTGTCGTTGGTGCCCCGGTCGTAAAACGGATCGCTTACATGCCCCCACAGCTTTTCACCCACATCGCCCGGGGTGGGCAATGGGGTTTTGCTGCCCGTGGAAGCCGCTTGCCCCACCAACGCCGCATATTCGGGGTCTACATTCACCGCGGCCTCTTCGGGCAAGGTGGCAATGGTCCAAATAGCAACCAGCACCACCAAGATCAAACCCGACAAGGCCCACGGCGCCCACTTTTGTTTCTTGAAGTCTTTCATGCCAATCAACCCTTGGTTCTGGAAATCGCGAAGCTGTTGATGTATTCCTCAGGCTTCTTGGGGTCGAATGGCTTGCCCATCACACTGAATTTTTTGTCCAGCGATGCAGGTGGCTGCATGCCCACTTCCTTCATCAAACGGGTTGCGTCGGTGGCCAGAAATACGTCTTTGGCAATTTTGTTGTAATCCACATCGCCCTTGATTTGTCCCCAACGTTTCATCTGGGTCAAAATCCAGATGGCAAAGCTTTGATACGGGAAGGGGTCGAAGTCGATGCGCTGCGGGTCTTTCTTGATGCCACCCAAGCCATCGGCATAAGTGCCTGTCAACACCTGCTCCACCACGGTGAGCGGTTGGTTCAAATAGTTGGTGGGGGCAATGGCTGCTGCAATTTCCTTGCGGTTCTCCGCTTTGCGGGCATACGCAGTGGCATCCAGCACAGCCTTCAAAAGCGCTTTATAACTATTCGGGTTTTGGGTTACGAATTCTTTGCTGGCTGCGAATGCGCAGCATGGGTGGCCCGACCAAATTTCTTTCGACAGCATGTGAATGAAACCCACACCGTCGTAAACCGCACGCTGGTTCACCGGGTCGGGTGCCAAAAAACCATCGATGTTGTCGGCGCGCATATTGGCCACCATCTCGGGAGGTGGCACTGAGCGAATTTGCACATCGCGATCGGGGTCCAAACCGGCCTCAGCCAGGTAGTAGCGCAACAGATAGTTGTGCATGGAGTAATCAAACGGCACCGCAAACTTGAAGCCCTTCCAGTCTTTTGGATCCCGTTTGTCTTTGTGCTTCATCGCCAAGGTAATTGCCTGGCCATTGATGTTTTCAACAGCGGGCATGGTCCAGGGAATTGCGTTAGAACCCACACCCATGGAAATGGCCAAAGGCATGGGCGACAACATGTGGGCTGCATCGTATTCCTTGGCCAGCGATTTGTCGCGCACCACCGCCCAACCTGCGGTTTTAACCACCTCCACATCCAGCCCTTGCTTGGCATAGAAACCCAAAGGCTGCGCCATGATGATGGGCGTTGCACAGGTAATTGGAATGAAACCCACTTTCAGTTTTTGCTTCTCCAAGGGTCCAGTGCTCTGCGCAAAAGCTTCCTTGGCTGCAGCCAAGGGAAATAAACTGCCGATTGCCGCCATGGCTGTGCCACTGCCCACAGCGCGCAAGAAGTTGCGGCGCAACTGGTCGTTGGGAAACAGCGCATGCATCACTGCGTTCTCAACGGCACGTTCTTCCATCTGTTGCACGGCCAGTTGTTGGTCGTGCTCGGCCTGGCTGTTGTGTTGACCGCAGGCGCAACGCATGCCAAGGCGGGTGTTGGGGTCGAATGGGTTCTTGAAAAAAGACATGGTGAACTCCTATGCGGTCAAGGCACTGCGAAAATAATCAATGTCATGCTGGTACTGCTGGTAGGCCTTGGTGTACTCCATCACGCGGGCCACCTCGGCAATAAATTCTTCGTCGTAGCCTGCGCGGCGCAGCAGGTGAAAACCCACTTCCATGCCGCTGGAAATTCCACCGCCTGTAACAAACCTGCCTGCATCCACTACCCTTGCGCGGCTTACCTGGCAAGCCGGTGCAATTTCAGCAAGGCGATCAATTGGAGTTTTGCCAAGGTGCGACGCTTCAAGGCGATCGGGTTCTTTGCGGTTAGTGGCAGCCAGGCCATCGAGTAAACCCATGCGGGCATATATCCACGAACCCGTGCATACACTGGTCAGCAAACAGTTGCTGGGTAGTGCACGAATATAACGGTGCAAATTGCCGTTGTTCATTTCTTGCCGAGTGCCAAAACCACCTGGAATTAAAAATGCGTCCATGGCGGGGGCATCGGTAAATGCATAATTGGGCAGCACGGTGAGGCCCGCTTGCGTTTGCACGGGGCGCATACTTTCGGCAATCAGGAAAACTTCCAGCTCAGGATCAAACCGCTTGGCCACTGAGAACACACCGTAAGGGGCAGCGTAGTCCACCACTTCGGCTTCCTTGAACACATACACACCCAACCTGAACCCTTGCATTCTGGCCATTGGCGCTTCTCCGGCAACACTTCGTTAAACACGCTTTCAGTGTGCCGCGAGGGTGGCTGCCTGGGTATCACAGCATTTGTGATTGTGTTGTAGTGCTGGCCCTACAAATAAACCATAGACCTGATCATCACAGCCCGTGCTGTTTGGTGTAGTTCACCAGGTCAACCAGGTTTTTCAATTCCAGTTTTTCAAACACACGGGCCCGATAGGTTGATACCGTGTTGCCCGACAAACAAAGCGCCTGTGCAATGTGCTGAACAGTTTCGCCTTGGGCCATCAAGCGAAGAACTTGCATTTCGCGATTGGACAACCGCTCATGCGGTGGCCTGTCAGTTGGTTTTCGTAAATCGCTGGCCATCAAGTTGGCTGTTACAGCGGTTAAATAAACCTGCCCCGCGCAGGCCATTTGAATGGCTTGCGTCAATTCAGCGGGCGAACAGCCTTTGTTCAGGTAAGCATTGGCTCCACTGCGAATGGCACGCAAAGCGAACTGTGCCTCGGGGTACACAGACAACATCACCACACCCAGTTTTGGAAACTCACTGCGCACGCTTTTAAGCACATCAAAACCATCTCGCTCCCCCAAAGCCACATCAAGCAACACCGCATCAAAGTGACCCTTGCGAAGTTTCTGCATGGCCTCTACGCCATCGGCTGCCTGCTCACTGGTGTACTGATCCTCAAACTCATCCAGAATTTGAACCAGACCGCGGCGAATTATCATGTGGTCATCAACAATCAGAACATTCATAAAGCCAGCACCTCGGGCAAACGCAAATTGATACACACGCCTTGCCCCAAAATTGAATCGATCGAGCAGCGCGCACCGATGTCCCACGCTCTCTCCTCAATTCCCATCAGCCCAAAACCCGCGTTGAAAGTACGAACCGCCATGCCACGACCGTTGTCTTTGACTTGAAATATCACCGCGCGCCCCTCGGCTTGCACCCGCACCTCCACCTTGCTTGCACCCGAATGCTTACTGACATTGTTTAGGGCCTCTTGCAAAATTCTGTACAGGGCGGTCTCGGTGGCTTTGCTCAAACGAACATGTTCAAGAATCGGATCGATATCAAGTGAACTCACCACTTTGGTGCGCAGGGAAAACTCGCCCAGCAAATGTTCCACTGCAGCCCACAAACCAAGATGATCCAAAACGCCTGGGCGAAGGTCAGAAAGTATTCGCCGCAAACTTTCCATGGCCCCCTGGGCCAGGTCGAGCATGCTTTCAATTCTAAGGGTCAGTTTTTCATCATCGGCACAGCGATAGGAAAGGGCTTTCAACTCCAAATCGAAGGCGGTCAACTTTGCACCCAGGTCGTCATGCATCTCGCGCGCAATTCGGGTGCGCTCCTCTTCCCGCACAGTGGTTAAGTGTGCTGAAAGCCTGCGCATTCGGTCATGTGCTTTTTGCAATTGCGCGGTGCGTTCAATCACCCTGCGCTCCAGTTCTACCTGCGCTGCGGCACGAATGTTTTGCGCCTCCACCCGCTCGGTGATGTCGTTGAAGGTGACCACAGCCCCCACCACAGTTTGCTCTTCAAAAATTGGGTAAGAAGCGTACTCGGCATGAAAACAACTGCCATCACGTCGCCAAAGCACCTCGTTGTCAACCCGGCAACCCTTGTTGTCCTGAAAGGCACGAAAAATTTGGCACTGGCACACCGGCATCAAATCATGATTCGCATACGAGTGGTGCATCAGGTAATGCATGTTCCTGCCCAACACCTCATCGGCCGAATAGCCCAACATTTCCGCACCGGCTTTGTTGATAAAAACGCAACGCCCATTCAGATCGATTCCATAGATGCCTTCGCCGGTTGAATCGAGTAGCAATTCTAGTTGCCTTCGCCACGCTGCGTGATGAGAAAGTTTGGAAAGATGCTTGAACAAAACGGTGCACCTGAAGTTGATTCAGCTACAAAACTAGCAAGAGCAGTGCCAATAATTTTTGAAAATATTTTTGGAATTTGCACGCACATGGTGCGAAAAAAAAACGACAAAATTTATTTAAAATTACCCACAAACGGGTTGTTGATCATGTATTGATGAAAAAAGCTTTTCAGTTAATTAAATTTGATGTACACATAACTCACCACACCGTTTAAGGAAGGTTACACAACATGGTTACAACAGATCAAAAGCCAGTAGAAGCCGAGGCAAGCAAAGCAACCCCAGCTCCAAAAAAACCAGCAGCAAAAAAACCAGCTGCTAAAAAAGCTGCAGCTGCAAAACCAGCAGCAGCGAAAAAACCAGCCGCTGCGAAAAAAGCAGCAGCAAAACCAGCCGCTGCGAAAAAGCCAGCAGCTGCAAAAAAACCTGCTGCTAAAAAACCAGCCGCAGCCAAAAAACCTGCTGCAGCAAAACCCGCAGCGAAAAAGCCAGCAACTTCACGCGCAAAGGCAGCCACTGCCAGCGTAGCGAACGCTGCAGCCAAGGCAAAGAAGTCCACTGCCAAAGCGAAACCAGCAGCAAAGGGCAAAGCCGCAGCAGCACATTCGATGTTCAGTGCGTCTGATCGCAAGAAGCTGTTGAGCGATGTTCAGAAGCAGATCAAGGACCTTGAAAAACAAGTCAAGGGCATGGTCAAGACGGTTCAAACCGACGTGATCGCCAAGATCAAAAAGCAACTGGGCATTAAGTAATCCAGAAATAGCAAAAACAACAAAACCGCTGCAATACCTTTCGTATGAAAGGCCGCTTGCAGACTTCATTGAAACCCGTGGCGCGAAAGCTCCGCGGGTTTTTTATTTGACGAGCGGATTCATTTGGGTATCAAAGTTGTCCAGGCTGGGGTATGGAACCTTGGCACGCGACTGCAGGGTATCTATCGCGTTGTCCAACTGATCTAGAATCGCAACACGGGCTTCCTGCGTGATGTACGGCACATGATAGGCAGCAAAAGGCTCAAGCACGTCAAAGCCAGCATAACCCAGACTTCCTCTCAACACCGGGCGTAACAAGGTGTTTAAATCACCGTGGATGGCATTCTCGCCAAACATGTGTTCGCGCCCACCCAGCGTGAACGTGACCCAGGCCTGCTTGCCTTTCATCAGGCCTCGATCGTAAAAATTTCGCCCGCCGTAAACCACTCCCGATAAAAACACACGGTCTATCCAGCCCTTCAGAATGGCAGGTAAAGAAAACCAGTACAGGGGAAAATTCAGAATCAGTAAATCGCATTGCTCAAGCAATTTCAGTTCTTCAGCAATGTCAGCAGGGAGTGAATTCGTTTTTTGAGCGTGCCGCTGCTCAAGGGCGTACACCAGGTAATCCGGGTTGCTACGCTCAACAAAATCGTCTGCGCTGGCAACCGGGTTGAACCGTTTGGCATACAGATCCGACACGGTCACGGTGTGGCCCTGTTGCTCAAAACGAATCTTCATGCGATTCATCATCGCCGTGCAAAAAGATTGGGGCTCAGGGTGTGCATGCACGATCAGAATATTCATGGCGTCTGCTTCTTTCAAAAAAGTGATCAACCATGCTACCAAAAGAAAAGGGGCAGCCAATTCGTTGGCGGCCCCTTTTAACTTCCGACTACGGTGCTTTAGATAATGCCGTAAGCCAGCATGGCATCGGCCACTTTCACAAAACCGCCCACGTTGGCACCTTTCAGATAATCAATATGGCCGTCTTCTTCGGCACCGTACTTCACGCAACGCTGGTGAATGTCACTCATGATATTGCGAAGACGCACGTTCAGTTCATCACGGGACCAAGACAAACGCATGCTGTTCTGGGTCATCTCCAAACCAGACACAGCAACGCCCCCGGCATTGGCCGCCTTGGAAGGTGCAAACAAAATGCGCGCTTTCTGGAACACGTCAATTGCACCTTTTTCAGAGGGCATGTTCGCGCCTTCCGACACACCCATGCAACCATTCTTGACCAACAGAGTAGCCTCTTCGGCATTGATTTCATTTTGCGTTGCACAGGGGAAAGCAAGGTCGCAGGGAATATGCCACGGGCGTTTGTCCGCAATAAACTCTGCTTTTGGATATTGTGTCAGGTACTCGCTGATGCGTGCCCGTTTTACCTCTTTCAACTCTTTGATGTGGGCCAGCTTCTCCATGGTGATGCCATCTTTGTCGTATAGCGTTCCCGAGGAGTCAGACATCGTAATTACCTTACCGCCCAAGGCCAGAATTTTTTCAACAGCATATTGAGCAACATTGCCAGAACCACTGACTGAACACACCTTGCCATCAAACTTCAAACCTTTGTGGCTGAGCATGTCTTCCATGAAATAAACCACACCGTACCCGGTGGCTTCAACACGAATTTCGCTACCGCCAAAGGCCAGCCCCTTGCCAGTCAACACACCGGTAAACTCATTTCGAATTCTTTTGTATTGGCCAAACATGTATGAAACCTCGCGGCCACCCACGCCAATGTCACCAGCTGGTACGTCGGTGAACGGGCCAATGTGTCGGCAAAGCTCGGTCATGAAAGCCTGACAGAACCGCATGATTTCCCGATCGCTTTTGCCTTTCGGATTGAAATCGGAACCACCCTTGCCACCCCCCATAGGCAAACCGGTCAGGCTGTTCTTGAAAGTTTGCTCAAACGCCAAAAACTTCAAAATGCTTTGGGTCACACTGTGATGAAAACGGATACCGCCTTTGTAAGGGCCAATTGCATTGCTGTGCTGAACACGGTAGCCCCGCTGAGTGCGTACGTGACCCTGGTCGTCCTCCCAACACACGCGGAAACTGACAATTCGATCGGGCTCCGTCAAACGCTGCAAAATTTGCGCAGCTTCATACTTCGGGTTTTTTGCAATGTAGGGAATGATGTGTTGCGCAACTTCATGTACTGCCTGGTGAAACTCTGGTTCGCCGGGATTTCTGCGAATCAATCCATTCATGAACTCTTCTAGTTCGGGCGAGCTGCTCATCTCTTATTCTCCTTTTGAGGGTCGGCATTAGACTGCGTGTAAGCATATTACCGAATAGCTTCTAGCTGAGCACTCTGGATTGTTGTGGATATCCCCAAAAAGTGGGCACAACCTCGGGGATAGGATGTGGACAAGTAGTCCAAGCCATTCAAAACATGAGCAATTAGATGGGCTGACTAATTATTGTGCAAGCTCGGTTCTGGGGAGCCGTGTTTTTGAATTTGTGTGTGCCGGTAAATGATAGAGGCCTCCATTCTGTTCTTGGCTTTCAACCGATCCAGAATGTCCTTCACATGACCTTTGACGGTCTTGACGCTAATCTTCAACAGTTGGGCAATTTCCTTGTTGCTGCGCCCCGCCCCAATCAACTCAAGTACCTCCACCTGCTTTTGTGTCAGCGCTTTTGACACCGCAGGAATTTGCAACAGGTCAATTTTGGCCTGGCTTAACCCCACGCGAATCAGCTCCATCATCTTTGCAAAGGGCGTGAACTTTGAAAACGCTATAAATCGGTCAAGCTGATGGCGCCTTAGCTGCCCCATCACTTTCTCGTCGTTTGCTGTAATCAACACCGGGATTTCAGGAAACAAAGTTTCAAACAAACCAATAAAAGTTTCGGGTTGAACATCGCGCAGATGAAAATCGGTAATGATCAAGGCGGGAAACTCCTCGATCGCAAACCGGGCAGCCTCCTTCAAAGTCGAGAACTGGCGAATGCGCGCATGGGGTGCCACATCCTTCACCATTTCAACCAGGCCGAAACTGATAATCGGATGATCATCAATCACGTACACAATTTGTCGCTCCAGGCTTTCCAGTCTTTTACCCACTGCGCTACTCACAGAAACAATTCACCATGATTTAACTTTAATTGACAAATTGTTTGAGTGATGCGGGAAATAAAGCGGGTAAATCAATTCAAATCGAGGCTTCAAGCAGCAAATCGAAAAAGCATTGACACATCGTCAATCGCTAAACTAACATCTAATCCCATGAACTATGTAATCGAACGTCGCGAAGAAGAAAAAGAACGCCGCCGGGAAGAAATTCTGGATGCGGCCGAACTTGTTTTTTCTGAAAAGGGCTTTGACGCAGCCACCATGGACCAGGTTGCACGCAAGGCGAGAGTATCGCGCGCGCTGGTTTATGTGTACTTCAAAGACAAAGCCGCCCTGCATTTGGCAATTTGCCTAAGGGGTTTGCGCACCCTGCGCGACATGTTTGAAACTGCGCGAAAAAAGCACACAACCGGGGAAAGTCAAATTCGTGCCATTGGGCATGCCTACATGCAGTTCTCAGAACAATTTCCCACGCACTTTGCCGCCATGTCGAGGTTTGAAGCCTCTTCACCCCACATGGCACTTGGCGACCCCTGCGGCTCCACACTTGAAATGATTCAAGCGGGGCAAAAAGTTCATGAAGAAATGGTACTTGCACTGGCCACGGGCATGGCAGACAAAACACTGCGCTCCGACCTTGAAAACCTGATGCAAATTTCCATTACCTTGTGGGGCTTCACACACGGCACCATTCAGCTGGCGCAAACCAAGTCGGTTTTCATGGCCAGCATGGGTATCAGCAAAGAATCGTTCATGAACCAGGCAGTCGAACTGGTGATGCAATCCCTGATCAACCGCAATGGCGGAGGCAAAAAATGATCACTGACAAACTGGCCAGCGCCCACAAAAGGGGCGCTTTTTTTTACAAGTTGTTTGACACTCGTCTAATAGCTGCACTGTTGTTAATTGCGATTCAAACACAACAGGCGGGGCATGCTGCAAGCCCGCTTGACAACTACTTAAGCCAAGCCATGACCAACAACCCAGCCTTGGCACAAGCCGGTTTTGAATTGGAAGCGGAACGTCAGCGGCTGGAAAACCTGCGTGCGCGCTTTTATCCCAGCCTTGCATTGCAAGCACGGGCCAGCGTGGCCGAAGGCGGACGCACCATTGATTTCCCGGCGGGTGATTTGCTCAACCCGGTGTATGCCACACTGAATGCGCAAGCCATTGCTGCCGGGCAAGCGGCGCGCTTTCCAACAGTACAAAACCAGTCCATTCCCCTTTTACGCCCTACCGAACAAGACACCCGTTTGATTGTGCGCGGTCCAATTTATGAGCCTGTTCTGGACCAACAACTGCAAGCGCAAACACAGGCCGTAGGCGCGCAAGAAGCAGCACAAATGCAGGTGAAAGAGGAATTGGTACGGGACCTGCACACCGCCTATTGGCAATACGCGCAGGCAATGGCTCGAATTGCCATTCTTGATGCCAGCTTGCGAACCCTGAAAGAAAACGAACGCATTAACAATGTGCTGTACAAAGCCGGTGAAACCACGCTGGATGCCCCCAAACGCGCGGAGGCGGAAACACTTGAAATTCAAGTAGTATTACGCCAAGCCCAAACACAGGCGCTATTGGCCAAAGAATATTTCAACCTGTTGCGCTATGCGCCCAAGGACAGCGCAGTTGAACTTCCAGAAGAAGACCTGAGTGTCGGTGCGATCCAGAAATTGATGGATGAACTCACACCGAAAACACAAGGCAACACCCCTGCACCTGCGCTGACCCGGCTAGAACTAAACCTGGCCGCTCAACGCGCCCAACTGGATGCAAGCCGCGCAACTTACAAACCCACACTGGGCTATTCCATTGAAGGGGGCTACCAGGGGCGCGACTACAACACGGGCCCCAACACCGGCTTTGCCAGTGCATCGGTGGTGCTGAACTGGACCCTCGCCGATGCTGGAATACGCAGCAGCGAAGTGGCACGCAGCCAGGCACAGGTACAGGCACTAGAGGCCCGCGCGCGGCAAGTGAGCCGACAACTACAACTGGCCAAACTTCAGGCCAGAGAAAACCTGCTGGTGTCGCTGGACAGCATTCAGGCACGTATGGCCCAACAGGCCGCGTCTGAAGAAAGCTTGCGAATCAACGAGCGCAAACGCAATGCCGGCGAGACCACACAAGTTGAATTTTTAAGTGCTGAACAAAGCGCAACGCGCGCACGTTTGGGCTTGGTGACTGCTGTGTATCAAGCCCGGATTGACCATGCTGTCTGGCAATACAACAACCGAAATATTCCCGAGCCAAGCCCACAGGAAGGAGCTCAACCATGAAACCCACACTCGTTATTTCCGCACTCTACCTGTTGGTTCTCTCAGCTTGCGGCCCAGCCACCCCCGAGGAAGCACCCACAGTTGAATACAGGCTGGTAAAAACAGAAACGGTACAAAGCGGTCCTGCTTCAAGTTTGATTGAAGTGCCCGGTATCGGCGCCTTTCGAGATGAAACCCGATTGAGCTTTAAGGTGGGTGGCGTTATTGAAAAAATAAATGTACGCGAAGGTGAAACCGTTGCGAAGGGCCAGCGACTGGCCGCCCTGAACAAGCAAGATGTGAACGCCGCTGTAAGCCAAGCGAGTGCAGGCTTTGAAAAGGCACAACGCGATTTGCAACGCGGCAAATTACTTCGTGAACAAGAAGTGATTTCCAAAGTGCAACTGGACAACCTGGAAACCGCGGCACAAGCTGCGCGCGCACAACTAAGCCAAGCCCAGTTCGCAAGCCAAACCGCAGAAATTCAGGCACAAACAAATGGCGTGGTTCTAAAACGCTTTGCGCAAACCGGTGAAGTGGTCGCCCCAGGCCAACCCATATTGCTGCTTGGAAGCAAAAGTAGCGGCTTTGTTTTAAAAGCAAGCCTGGCCGACAAGCAAGCCGTGCAGGTACAGCTTGGCGCCAAGGCAGAAGTGCAATTCGATGCACTGCCTGGTGTGAAGTGGCCCGGAAAAGTAATTGAACTAAGCCAGGCGGCAGACCCTGCCACGGGTACTTACGGTGTGTTGGTTGAAGTGAATACAACAGCCCATGAAAACCTCAACCTGCTTTCCGGCATGCAAGGCCGTGCCGGTATTGAACCCGTCAACTTCAACGGCACTCGCAGCTATGTGCCTATCGAAGCGGTGGTGGAAGGCGACAACAAAACCGCCTGGATATACACAGTGCAAGCGAACAACACTGTGAAACGCCAAACAGTTACGGTGGCTTTTGTTCAGGGCGACCGGATTGCACTGAGTGACCCCTTGCCTGAAGGCACACGTGTGGTGAGCACGGGTGCAGCCTACCTGCAAGACGGTGAAACCGTGAAAGTTCAGGAGTAATCCGGATGAAACTCTCGGACTTTTCAATCAAGAATTACCAGTTCACGCTGGTGATATTTTTCCTGCTGAGCGCCATTGGTATCAGTGCTTATCAAAACATTCCCAGAACTGAAGACCCCTACTTCGACATCAGCGCCTTTCGCATCAATGTTATTTATCCGGGCGCAGACCCGCGCGAAATGGAACAGCAAGTGGCCAAACCCATTGAAGACGCGTTGCGCAGTCTCGATGATTTGAAAGAAATGCTGTCAACTTCCCGCAACAGCGGTGGCGTGGTGTTTGTGCGTTTCGATGCAAAAGTGGATGTTGATAAAAAATTCGATGAAGTCAACCGCGAACTGAACAGCATTCGAGACCAGCTGCCTGTAGGCATACAGAAACTGGAAATTGAACGAATCAACCCTGGTTTCACCAACATCATTCAATACTCACTGGTGTCGGAAACGGCAAGCTATGCCGATCTGGCCAATTACGCAGAAGATTTGTCAGAGGCATTTGAGCGCATTTCATCCGTGCGTGAAAGCGAAAGCTGGGCCTACCCCGAACAACAAGTACGAGTCAGCCTTAATTTCAAGAAACTGGCGGAATTGGGGATTCAAGCGGCCGATGTTGCACGCGTTATTCAGGGAGAATCGCTAAACATTCCCGGCGGCCCCGTAGAGGAAGGCGCGCGGCGTTTGAACGTTCAAACATCAGGGCAGTACCGAAGTGTTGAAGAAATCAGAAACACTGTCATCGCAGGTACCGGTACAGGTGGTGATTTCGGTGGCCGGCTGATTCGAGTGGGCGATGTGGCCGATGTGCAATGGGACTACGAAAACCAGGAAGTGATGGCTCGCTTTAACGGCCAGCGCGCCGTGTTCGTGACCGCCAACCAGAAAGACGAACGCAATATTTTTGTGACACAAAAGGCACTGCAGGAAACAGCAGACGAATTCGAAAAAACACTGCCACCGAACATTAAGTTGGAACGCGGTTTCGAACAATATAAAAACGTTGAGAAGCGGATTGATCGCCTTACATTCGACTTTGCCCTTGCCGTGACGCTGGTGCTGATAACCCTTCTTCCCTTGGGTTTGCGTGCATCGGGCATTGTGATGGTCAGTGTGCCCTTGTCACTGCTCACCGGCTTGGCTTGTTTGTACTACGCCGGTTTTTCATTGAACCAGCTTTCAATTGCAGGCCTTGTGGTGGCCTTGGGCTTGCTGGTTGACGATTCAATCGTGGTGATCGAAAACATTGCCCGTTACCTGCGCATGGGCTACAACCGGGTAGATGCTGCACGCCTTGCCACCAAGCAAATTTCACTGGCAGTAGTGGGCTGTACTGCAACCCTGTTGTTCGCATTCCTGCCCCTGTTAATGCTGCCGGACAATGCCGGAAAATTCATTCGCTCACTGCCTGTGGCCGTGGTATTTACGGTGATTGCATCACTGTTTGTTGCGCTCACCATCATTCCGTTTCTGGCAAGCCGCGTGCTGAAAAAAGAAGAAAATGAGCACGGCAATGTAGTACTACAAAAGCTGATGGGGCTGATCGACAGAATTTACACACCACTGCTGCACCGCGCTCTGCAAACGCCAAAAACCGTGGTGGCGGCATCGCTGGTGTTGTTTGTGGCCAGCCTGGGTTTGGCACCACTGATGGGCATGTCGTTGTTTCCCAAAGCGAACACGCCACAATTTATTATTGAAGTGGGCTTGCCACCCGGCTCAAGCATTACAGCCACAGATGCCGTGGTGAAACAGGTTGAAAACAAGCTGGCGAAGTTTGAAGAGATCACAGCGGTGATGGCCACAGTCGGCGAAGGCAATCCGCAAATTTATTACAACGTGTTTCAGCAAGACAAACAATCCAATATTGGCGAATTATTTGTACAACTGAGGGAGTACAACGACAACACGCCCAAGTTACTCGACAATATTCGCAACGAACTGAAAACAATTGCGGGAGCCAACCTGATTGTGCGTGAGTTCGAAAACGGCCCACCCATTGATGCACCCATTGGTATTCGACTGGTTGGCCCTGAAATCGAAACGCTTCGAGAATTGTCTGCACAGGTTGAGCGAATCATGCTGGCGCACCCTGGCACACAAAACGTGGACAACCCCCAGCGTACCGGGCGTAGCGACCTGCGCTTGAAGGTTAACTTCGAAAAAGCCGGTTTATTGGGCGTGAATTCAGCCGAACTGGACAAAGCTGTTCGCCTGGCGATTGCCGGTACACTTGCTGGCGAAATTCGCCAAAGCAATGGCGATGCCTACTCAATCAGTGTGCGTGGGCCTGCCGGTGTGCGCAGCAAGCTCAGCGCGCTGGACGACTTTCATGTCATTTCACGCACAGGCCAGGCAGTACCCCTTACGCAACTCACCACGCTTGAACTGGATGACAACCTGAACAGCATTTACCGTTTTAACCGAGAACGCGCCGTGCTGTTAACCGCTTATACGCGCACGGGCTACAACACCGAGAAAGTCAGCAATGAAATTGCAAAACAAATTGACCAGATGGGCCTGCCCACCGGCTACCGCTACAAAATGGCAGGTGAAGTAAAAAGCCGGCAGGAAAGTTTTGCAGGTTTTGGCACCGCCATCCTTGTCACCATATTCGGCATTCTCGCCATTCTGGTGCTGGAATTTGGCAGTTTCAGAAGCACATTGATCGTGTTGTTTGTAATTCCGCTGGGCGTGACAGGCGGTATGGTGATGCTGTTCCTCACCGGTAACTCACTCAGTTTCACAGCAATAATCGGTTTTATCGCGCTGATTGGTATTGAAATCAAAAACTCGATTCTGCTGGTAGATTTCACAAACCAGTTGCGCGAGGAAGGCAAGGGGCTCGATGAATCGATTGAGGAAGCCGGCAGAATACGCTTTCTGCCAATTTTGCTGACCAGCGCCACTGCAGTGGGCGGCTTGCTGCCCCTGGCGCTACAAGGTGGTGGGCTTTACGCTCCAATGGCGTGGGTAATTATTGGCGGGCTTGTTTCGTCAACCTTCATTGGACGACTGGTTACGCCGGTGCTGTACAAGTTACTGCCGCCCGACCTGCAGAGGACATAGCCTAAGCCCTTGATTTCACCTACAATACGGCCTCAATGCAATAGGACACACTGAAATCATGAAAAAACCCGCAGGCCGCAATGGTAGCGCAGGCCGCACTGGCGAATCGGGGCGCTCTGGCCCACCGGCACGCCCCAGCAACCGCAACAAAACAGCCGCCCCGGCGAAGCCCGCCCCTGCAGGTCGCGGCCGCCCGGGAAGCGCTACTGGCAAGGCCGAAACAGCGGCAGGCAAACCTGCCGGAAAAACTGACCGCAACCGTGCAGCACTGCGCAGCGCGCCTGTGGCACCAGCCGCAGGCACTGCACGACCACGCCGCAGCAAGGTCACTGGCACAAATACCTTGGATATGCTCGACCCGTTCGAACCGCAACGCTTAAGCAAAATCATGGCTGCCAAAGGGCTGTGCTCACGCCGCGAGGCAGATTACCTGATCGAGAACGGTTGGGTGCGCGTAAACGGCAAAGTGGTCGACGAACTGGGAGCCAAAGTACTGCCCACCGTGACAATTGATCTGGACGCCCGCGCAAAAAATGTTCTGGGCAAACAGGTCACCATTCTTTATCACAAGCCAATTGGCGTGGTGTCGGGTCAGCCCGAGGGCCGCTACAAAGCCGCCATGGAATGCATAAGCCTGGAAAACCAGGCCGACCGTAAAACATCCACCCCATTTCAGCCGGCCATGCTGAAAGGTCTCGCGCCAGCCGGAAGGCTTGACATCGATTCCACCGGTCTGCTGGTGCTAACGCAAGACGGCCGCATCGCCAAGCAACTGATTGACGCCAACAGCACCGTAGAAAAGGAATACCTGGTGCGGGTAGAGGGTGAACTGACCGACCGGGGGCTTGAAATGCTGCGCTTCGGCCTTAGCCTGGACGGCGAAGCCCTGAAACCTGCCCGCGTAAGCTGGCAAAACGAAGACCAACTACGTTTTATTTTGAACGAAGGCAAAAAGCGACAAATTCGCCGAATGTGCGAAATTGTGGGCCTGAAAGTGGTGGGCTTGAAGCGAGTACGCATTGGCCGCGTGATGCTGGGCGATCTGCCCGTGGGGCAATGGCGTTTACTAACCCCGGAAGAACGATTCTGAAAGGGTAAAAAATCCACTCTATTCGGGTGATTGATTAAACACCGGGTCCGTTATTCTCGAATTTAACATTTGGATCAAGTTAAATTCGAGAATTCACCGTGCACGCCCAGCACTCGGCACTGAACCAACAAGCATCCCAACCCCAGGTTCAGCTTTCCCCTCAGGGATTCTTTTCGTTTCCTAGCAAACTCTCTGGCACTGCAGCAAACGCGACTGATTTGACATCCATCCGTATCAATGCCGACTGGCTATGCGTGGTAGTCAGCTTTGCCTGTCTGATCTTTGCAATTCTGGAAGGGTTTGCCTACCACAATGTTACTCAGGCTATCGCATGGGGGGGTCCGCTGTTTTTGGGCAGTCTTGCAATTACTCGCTGGCATGCCGGGCAACCTTTAACCATGCACATCAACGCAGCACTTCTGGTAGGCATGGGTGCCTTGCATGTGCATATTGCACGTGGTCTGCCTGAATACCACTTCGGCTTTTTCATGTTATTGCCCGTGATGCTGGCCTATCGGGACACGCGCCCACTGCTCAGCATGGGCTTTTTCATTGTGATCCACCACATTGTGTTCGACATGCTTCAACAAGCAGGGTATGAATGTTACATATTCCGCGGCCCGTTTTCGGGCTTGCCTGCTGTGGCGCTGCATGGCTTTTATGTCGTAATTGAAGTGATGTTGTTGTCGGTGATTGCACAAACTCTTCGACAGCATGCACTGGTCGCCGAAGAAAGCACAGCTCTGCTGAACTGCCTGAGTCAGGAAAAAGGCATCAATCTGCGGATGCGTGCACAAAAAGATGAGTACGGTCATATTTCGCCCATGGGGCAAGTATTCAACGACTACGCAGACAACATGGCCTTTGTAGTGGCTGCATTCAAAATGCTCCGAACAGATATTCGGGAATTGTCACAAATTGCCAAAGAACTGGGTGCGGACAATACCCAGCAAATGGAAGACAGCTTGCAAGCGTCGAAGAAGATACGCGACTTTGTTCAAAGTCTGGGCAATCAAACCCGCATCGGGCAAAGTACAGCCGAATTATCGAAGAAGGTGACTGAAGACAGTTTTGATTTGCTCAATGAACTGAATCAGTCACTGGAACAGCTGCAACGAATCAGCAAACAAGCTTTCGATTCAAGCCAGCAAATTCAAACCCTGTACAAAGAATTTCAAAAAGAATTGACACCGGCCGTGGCACAACAACTGCACACAACACTGGGCACGCTGGACAATCTGAACGAACGCACCAACGGATTCATGGCCAGAATGGACCTGCTAAAAAGCGGCCTTAGCGCCATTGAAAACCAACTGGTAGCGATAGACCGTGCCACACACCAATGGGTTGAAAATGGCCACGGCAACCAACGCCAGGGCTGGGAGGTATTGGGTGCAATGGAAGGCATGCAGGCGCGCACGGAAAGCGCGTTTAAAACCCTTACCAACACAGTACAAACGATTTTGCGTTCTGATGAATTAATGCGTGAAATGGAAAACCGGTTATCAAGGTTTGACATATGAGCTTGAGCCATGTTTTAGACGACCCGGTGATCAACGAACTATTGGACAGCGTGACGTCTCGATACGCCCTGCTGGGAAAAGTTACTGGCGAATTAAGCCTGATTGCCGCCAGCAAACTGTTTCGACAGGAATTGGGGTTCAAGTCGGGTAGCGAATTGATCGTCAGCCGTTATGGTATGGCCATTTATCGAGCCTTGTCGAACTCGCTGCAGCAACAACAAGGCTGGACAGGGCATGTAAAAGTGAATGAGCAATGGCTGCATTTGCAAATGCTGGCACTCGGCGAATTTGGTGTGCTTCAGGAAAACGAGACGACACACCCCCAATTGCCCCATACAGCGCCTGCGATCAATACTGTCAAACAAAACCACAATGCAACCGACAAAACCGACACAAAAACCCCAACCAGTGTATTGCTGAATGTTGATGACAAAGGACGAATCAAAAAACTAAGTCCTGCGCTGGAAGAGTTTTTAGGGCAGAGCAGCAAACAACTGGAAAACCTGGATGCCGCCAACCTGGTATTTCGCACCGACGTTGGCCACTTCAAGCGACTGCTTGATCAGGTGAAGTACCAAACGGGCTCCACCGAGGGCTCCTTTCGCCTGCGCAACACATCCAATGATGTGGTGTATTTTGACTGGACAGCCGCCTGTATTGGTGCGGATATTCTGCTGATAGGGCGCTCAAGCAATATTCATCTTGAAGAGGCGTTGTTGAAAAGTGAAGAACGAATCAACAACATTCTTGAGTCAATGGACGATGCTTTTTTTGCAATCGACATGAACGGGTATGTGAATTACCTCAATGAAAAAGGCGCAGAACTTCTGGGCAAAGCTTCACCGTTGTTGCTGGGCCGCATGGTGTGGGAACGCGCCCCCCACTTGAAGAAAACGCCCTTGTTCAAATACGTAAACCAGGCCAAAAGCAGCATGCAGCCTGAAACATTCCAGTGGCAAGACCCTGCCAACGAGATGTGGTACCAAGTAAAGGCGTACCCCAGCGATGAATTGATATCGATTTTCTTCACCGACATCAGCGCGATCAAACGCAATGAAAGCCGAATGCGGTACCAGGCCACGCATGACTCACTCACAGGTTTGCCAAACCGCCTGGCGCTTTCACAAACCCTGCAAGAGTTGCTGGGCAATGACCAGGTCCAAGACTTTAAAATGGGCTTGCTGTTTATTGACCTGGACGGCTTTAAAGCTGTGAACGACACACTGGGTCATGACCGCGGTGATGATTTGCTAATTGCAGTTTCCAAGCGATTGCGCAGTGTGGTCAGAAGTTCGGACATTGTTGCCCGTTTGTCGGGCGATGAGTTTGTGATCACCTTACCCTATATTACTGACCAGGAAACCGCATTCAATGTAGGCCGCAAGGTGGTGGATGCGGTCAGCAAAAAACCATTCGAGCTTGGTGAGAAAAAAATTTATGTGGGTGCTTCGGTGGGCGTAGCCTTGTTTCCAACCGATGCTGCCGATGTTGAGGGCCTGCTCAAACATGCCGACATTGCCATGTATCAAGCCAAACAGGCTGGCAAAAACACAGTGCGTGTATTCCATGCCAACATGAGTGCCAGCTTGCAAACCAAAGTAGACCTGGAAAACGATTTGCACGATGCAATTTTGCACAACCGAATTGAATTGCATTACCAACCGCGCTTCAACTCGAATGGCTCCATTTGTTCGGTTGAAGCCCTGGCACGAATGCGTTCGCTCACAGGTGAATTAATACCGCCAGCAGAGTTCATTCCCATCGCCGAAGAAACCGGTTTAATCATCCCCATGGGCGAGCAGGTCATGCACAAGGCCTGCAAGTGGCTAATAGATACCAACAAAAAACTGAAACAACCAATCAGCGTTTCTGTGAATGTATCGGGTATTCAGTTGCTGGATGGCAAACTGTGCAGCACTGTTGAAAAGGTACTTAAGCTGACGGGGTTACCCGCGAATTTACTTGAGCTTGAACTGACAGAAACCGTGTTGATGCAAAACCAGGATGCGGTTTTACAAGACCTTAACCGCTTGCATGAGCTGGGGGTTTTCTTGTCGATTGATGATTTCGGCACGGGTTATTCCTCGCTGGCCACCTTACATAAAATGCCGGTTCAAACGATTAAACTGGACCGATCGTTTGTAAGCAACCTGCCCAACAAAGCCGACAGTGTTATCTTGTCGCGAACGGTGCTGGCCATGGCGCGGGCCTTGGGCTTGGGTGTAGTGGCCGAAGGCGTTGAAACCGCCGAGCAGCGAGACTTCCTGATTGAGTCAGGTGTGCTTGAGCTACAAGGTTTTGGGCTGGCACGGCCAATGACTGCAGATGATTCACGCCAGTTTGTGTGGGCCCAGCAAATTACCAGCGAGAAGGCGAAGAAAATTCTGGCTTGAGCGCGTAAATCACTCGGCGGTTTGTTTAGCCCAATCAGCTCGTATTCCGCTCTTTCGCCTGAAAACCTGTTTATCCCTTGCTAAGCCTCGCGATACCTGAGAACGACCCTCCTAAAATGCGGGTCGGGCTCGTTCTCTGTCGCCCATGTTGGGCGACACCGGCCCTGCTCGGCACGCAAGGGCAGGTTTTCTTAAAGGCGAAGCGATCGAAACACCGCTGCCGATTGGGCCGAAAACCCAGCAGTGATTTGCGGGGCAGTTGGAGATACGCGAAGGTCGGTCGTGCTCCGAAACCAGCCTTGAGTTGAGGGTTGGAAAAAATTCGCCTACGCCGGTTTAGGCCAACTCGGCAGTGGGATTGCTCGGGCTGCACTTCAAGGAAACCGCCCCGTTTGAATTCATTCGAAGCGTTCGGCTTCAAACCGACACCGAGACTCGGCCATCTGTTTTGCCGAGATCGGTGAGCAAGAATAAATTCAACAAGGGAATAAGCGGTTTTCAGTGCAGCACAAGCGAACCACGGCGAGTTGGCAGGAAAACGCAGTACAAGCCAACCATCGCCGAGTGGACAATTAAACCCAATGCTCCCTACGCCCTACCCTCAGCCTTCGCATCCTCAAGATCGAACTCAACCCCAAACCCAATCGATCCGCGAAACACTTTCACCTTGACCAAGGGCCCAACAGGGCGAAGCTGATCCCATATCCAGCGGGCAATGTTCTCTGAAGTAGGAAGCTCGATGAATTCATTCAAGTACGAATGGTCCAGCCGTTTGTGCACCGCGCCCACGTGCTGGCTTAACAGGCTTTCAGGCACCACATAACCATCGGTGGCCGGGCCTTCAAACCAAACCTCGGCAGTATAGCTGTGGCCGTGCAAGCCAGGCCAGTCGGGCAATTGGTGTGCTACGTCGAAGGTAAACTGTTTAAAAACTTTCATGGCATTCCAATTACTTTGTGGGTTTGCACACTCAAACGCCACTGGGGTTTGTTCAGGCAGGTTTGTATAGCCGCCTGCATGTTTTTGGCTTTCTTCACAGGGTCAGAGTCGTCCATGGCCTGCACAAAATAGTGCTCAAAATTCAGTTGGCCCAAAGCATTCAAATCCTGGCCCAACTGCGGCACCACCACTTTCAATTCATGCCCGGAGGTTTGTACCAGCTCACTACCAAATTTTGGGCTTACACAAATCCAGTCCACACCTGCGGGCACTGGCAAGGTGCCGTTGGTTTCAATTGCAATCTCAAAGCCTTGCGCATGCACAGCATCAATCAGGTCAGAATCAAGCTGCAAGGTGGGCTCACCCCCTGTAAACACCACATAAGGCTTACCAGCGCCATGCGCGCCCTGATAGGTGTCTGCAATCGCCTGTGCAATGCCTTGCGCAGTTTTAAACTTGCCGCCGCCAATACCATCCGTGCCTATAAAATCGGTGTCACAGAATTTGCACACCGCAGTGGCACGGTCTTCTTCCCTGCCTGTCCACAAATTGCAACCGGCAAAGCGACAAAATACAGCCGCCCTGCCCGCTTGGGCGCCTTCGCCCTGCAGGGTGTAAAACATCTCTTTGACGGTGTATGTGGCCACGGCGATTTCGCTTGTTTGTTACAGGCGCAATGCTACTTGAATTGGGAAAGTGTGCCCAGAAAAAGGGCAAAAAAAAATGCCCGATATGGTTAATCGGGCAAACCTCAGAAGCAAAAGAGGAGGGATGTGAGACCTCAGTTTGCAAGCAGTCGGATTTGCCTGCAAGTCCATTTTTCGAGGCTTTCCTCGAAACTCCAGAGTTACATCCAAGATTTTTGACTAGAAGGAAAATTCAAAAAACCGCCAAATAGTGTCAGCGCTTTGCTTTCCGGTGAACGTTTGTAAGCGCGAACTAAATTTAGAACAAAACACCCAATTCATGCCAGGTGTTGTTTTATTTTTCACGGCGCAGTGTTGATGTGTTGTCTGCTTGCTTTTTAATTGTCGCCGGGAGCGTTTAAACACCCAGCCAAGATTGCCCTCATTTTTTCAAGGCCCTGTTCATTCATGCGTTCAATGTTCCTTTCGGGGATCAAATCCACCTCGGGATAATTGTCGATGGCAATGCTCAAGCTGTCCTCACGCAACAGGTGCAGCATGGGGTATGGGGAACGGTTGGTATAGTTTTCAACGTCGTCAAGCTCGGTGCCACCAAACTGGTAATCCGGGTGAAAACTAGCCACTTGGTAAATACCTTCCAGGTTCATGTTCACCAGCAACTCGTCGGCAGCTTCCAGAAAATCGTTGTACTGGTAGAAACTTTGCAACACCTGCGGATGAATCAGCAGCGTTGTTTCTACCGATTCCTCCACGTTCAACAAGGTCAACTCATGAGCCAGTTCATCCAGCAAAGCGGCTTCATCGGTCGCTTTGCTGACCACAAAACGCACACGTTCTTTCACCAATTCGCGCTTGGCAAATGGGCACAAATTAAAGCCCACCACCACCTGTTCTACCCAGCGGCGGGTGGCTTCAATCACTTTAGCATCTGCAACCTGGATCATTTAAAACGGCAACTTCACTTCGGGAGCCACAGCCAAAATCGCCGCCTTGAACTCGCCCTGAATACGTGCCAGCGCGGCATCGCTGTCTGCTTCAAAACGCATCACAACCACCGGAGTTGTGTTCGATGAGCGAGCCAGCCCGAAACCATCCGCATACTCGGCACGCACGCCATCAATAGTATTAACCGATTCCGAACTTGGAAACTTGCCTTCCGCCTGCAAACGTTTCACGATCTCGAAGTTCACACCTTCGGCGGTTTGCAACTGCAACTCAGGCGTGCTCGATGAATTGGGCAGCGCATTCAGTTCTGCGCTTGGGTTGTTGGTGCGCGACAAAATTTCAAGCAAGCGCACACCAGCATACAAACCATCATCAAATCCAAACCAGCGTTCTTTGAAGAATACATGGCCGCTCATTTCTCCGGCCAATGGTGCGCCGGTTTCTTTCAGCTTGGCCTTGATTAATGAATGCCCCGTTTTCCACATCAGCGGCTCGCCGCCTGCGGCCTTCACAGCCTTGGCCACATGGCGTGTGCACTTTACGTCGTAAATCACCATGGAACCAGGGTTGCGTGCAATTACATCGCGAGCAAACAAAATCAGCTGACGGTCGGGGTAAATAATTTCGCCATCTTTGGTGACCACGCCCAGGCGGTCGCCATCACCGTCGAAGGCCAAACCAATTTCAGCATCGCCATTTTTTACACAGGCGATCAGGTCTTGCAAATTTTCGGGGTGGGCTGGGTCGGGATGGTGGTTGGGAAAGTTGCCATCCACTTCACAAAACAACTCCGTTACCTCGCAACCCAAAGCCTCATACAAGGTTTTTGCAAATGCGCCCGCAACGCCATTGCCACAGTCCACAGCAATTTTCATAGGGCGAGCCAGTTGAATATGCCCCAAAATATTACCCAGGTAATCGGGCCACACATTCAGCTCTCGGTAATTACCGCGCTTCACACCCGGCACCACGCCACGCACGGGCTTTTCGGTTTGAATCCACTTCAGCAAGCCTTGAATGGTGTCGCCATACAAGGTCTCACCAGCCACCATCATTTTCAGGCCGTTGTACTGGGGTGGGTTGTGGCTGCCTGTAACCTGCACACCAGTGCCATTGCCCAGTAAAAAAGTGGCGAAATAAACCAGCGGTGTGGCCACCATACCCACATCGACCACATTCACCCCTGCATCCCGAAAACCATCGGCCAGGGCACTGCACAGGCGTGGACCACTCAAGCGCCCATCCCGCCCCACCACAGCCTCATTCCTGCCACGGCCAAGTGCCAACTGCCCCAAGGCACGGCCAACGCAATAGGCGGCGTCTTCGGTCAAGGTGTCATCCACAATGCCGCGAATGTCATAGGCTTTGAAAATAGAGGGCGAAATGTTCATGAATAAATACCTGAAATAGTCAAAATAGAAAAAGTGTAAGGCCGAGGCCCTGTTGCACTGCATGCCTTGAATACCTGGACTCAGGGCATAATACTACTTTCGTTGTTTTGGTTTGTTTTCAATATGGCCAACTATGTGATTGGCGACGTTCAAGGTTGTCTGGATTCCCTGCTGAAACTCTTGAACAAAGTTCAGTTCAATTCACAACTCGACAAGCTGTGGTTTGCAGGCGACTTGGTCAACCGTGGTCCCCGCTCACTGGATACACTTCGGTTTGTGCGCGGCCTTGGCAAACAAGCCCACACCGTGCTGGGCAACCACGACCTGCACCTGCTAGCCCTGTGGTGCAACAGCGGTCGCAGCCACAAAAGCGATACGATTGCTGAAGTGGTAAATGCACCCGATGCGGAAGAATTGATCCACTGGCTGCGACACCAACCCTTGGCCCTTGCTTTGCCACCTACCAACAACGCCTTGAACAACGCCTTGTTGACGCACGCCGGCATATTGCCACAATGGAGTTTTGGTGACGCTTTGAGTTACTCGAACGAGGTACAGCGGGTATTATCAGGCCCCCAATGGAGTGCCTTTATGGCCGAAATGTATGGCAACAAGCCCAATCGCTGGGATACTGCACTAGAGGGATTTGATCGCCTGCGTTTTATTGTGAATGTATTTACCCGCATGCGCATGGTGCAAGATGACGGCAAAATCGATTTCAAATACAAGCTTGAACCCGCTGACGCACCGCCTGAACTGAAACCCTGGTTTGAGTTTGAACGAAAGTTCTTAAATGAAGGGCCCATCGTATTTGGACATTGGTCAACCTTGGGTCAAATTAAAAACAAGACCACTTTTTGCCTGGATACGGGCTGTGTGTGGGGAGGAAAGCTCTCTGCACTTTGCCTGGAAACTGAAGAAATTATTCAGGTGGATGCCATAGAACCACCGTTGCCCACTATTGATTGAGTAAATAGCAAACTGCAAATAAGCAGAAAGTTAATAAGCCACGGGGCGTCTCTACTCCACGCCGCTTGTTTTAGTGCACAGTGCGCGAATTCGCGTGTGCGCTTCATCGCTGAGTTCATGCCGCGTGCGCCCTTCGGTGTTAACTGGCGCATGAACATACAGCTGAACAACAAACCCGGTTTCGCTGTTCAATAAAACCTGTATGTTCTCAAGCAAGGTTTGCTCGCCAACAAAAGCTGGCTGTGAAGAAAATTTTCCATCGGGTGTGAAGTACTGCAAGCTGACCGGCAACAACGACACATTGGCCTGAATGGCAGGCTGCACAAAATTGCTGTGAAAATGCAAAGGTGTGTGGCCAAGCCCGGTTGTTCCTTCTGGAAATACCGCCACGCAACGCCCGGTGCCCAACACCTTGACTGCTGCGTGAATAACATCGCGCACCGCGTGACGTTTACCACGCTCGATAAAAAGAGTGCCACTGCGCCTGGCCAGCAAACCGCCGATGGGCCATTTGGAAATTTCAGACTTGGCGATGAAGGTAACCGGGTGAATGCTGTTGAAGGCAAAAATATCCAGCCAAGACACATGGGTGCTGTACAGCAAACAGGGCTTATGAATGGCGTAATTGGATTCAGGCGCCTCAAACACAACCTTCACCTGCACATTCAAAATACCCAGCAACTGTCGAGCCCAGCGCTTCTCGATCGCTTCTTTGAGGCCTTTGCTCAACACAGGCCAAAAAACCAAGGCCACCACAAAGCCGTACAGCAGGTGGATAACCAAACGAAGCAATACAAAAGCTTTACGCATGCCTTGAGGTCCCTGTGCCTTTTCTTGAAAGAAGCCCTCAGGCCGCCAGCACTTTCATTTTGCTTTTTTCAAGGCTGCTGTAGCCCACATTGCCATTCACCATGGTCAGCTGTACTTTGCCCTGCATGGGAAAACCATTGAACGGGGTATGCTTGCCCTGGCTGATCAAACTGGCCTCGCCCACCACCCAATCTACTTCGGGGTTGAACAGGCAGATGTCGGCGGGCATACCAGTGCGCAAGCTACCCGCTTGAACTTTGATGATGTCGGCCGGGTTGCCGCACAACAATTGAACAATTCGTGCTGGTGGCACATTTTGCTCACGCATCCACTTCACTGCCAGGGTCAGCAACAACTCCAGCCCGGTTGCACCTGCTTCACTTTCTGCAAACGGCAACAGCTTGGCATCATCATCCACGGGGGTGTGGTCGGAGCAAATTGCGTCAATGGTGCCATCCAGCAAACCCGCGCGTATGGCATCGCGATCACGCTGTTCACGCAAGGGCGGAATAATGTGAGCATTCGGATCAAAAAATCCGATATCGAGGTCAGTTAAATGCACATGGTGAATAGCCACATCGCAGCTTACGGGCAAGCCCTCCGCCTTGGCTTGGCGAACCAGTTCAATTCCCTTTGCAGAACTGATTCGGCAAATGTGCATGCGTGTGCCGGTAGCGCGCACCAGTTCAAAGTAGGCTTGCAAGGCAATGGTTTCTGCCATTACCGGAATGCCGCTTAAACCCATGCGGGATGCGTATGCGCCAGCGTGGGCCACGCCGCCCTGGCTAAAGTTGGGCTCGGTTGGGCGCAAAAACACCGTAAAACCAAAATTGCGGGCGTACTTCATCGATTGCAGCAACACACGCAAATCCCGAACTGGTGATTCAGCCTGACTAAAACCCACACAACCCGCCTCAGTCAATTCGGCCATTTCAGTCAACGTTTCACCTTTCAAACCAGTGGTCAATGCACCCAACGGGTACACCTTGGCTAGGTTCAACTGGCGTGCCTTGAACTTCAGCATTTCGATCAGGCCGGGTTCGTCCAGCACTGGCTCGGTGTCAGGTGGGCATACCAGCGAGGTAATACCCCCTGCCATCGCCGCCTCTATTTCGCTTTCCAGCGTGGCACGGTATTCATAGCCCGGCTCACGCAGGCGTGCCGACAAATCAACAAGGCCTGGCAATACCCAAAGGCCGGTGGCGTCAATTGTTTTGCTGGGCGCAAAGTCAGCAGGCATTTCGCCCTTGGGAGCAACCGCCACCACACGGCCTGCAGCCACGGCAACATCCATCACCGCATCAGCACCAATGCTTGGGTCAATGACACGTCCACCAGAAATCAACACTCGCATTGTTTTTCCTTTATGGGCAAATTCACGTCAAGCGCTTTTGCTGGACGAAGCCAGAATACTCATCACCGCCATGCGCACGGCGATACCAAAAGTGACCTGATTCAAAATTACGCTTTGCGGGCCATCGGCCACCGCTGAATCAATTTCCACGCCACGGTTCATGGGACCGGGGTGCATTACGATTGCGTCGGGTTTGGCATGGCGCAGCTTTTCTTCGGTCAGCCCAAAGTGCTTGAAATATTCTTGCGCCGAAGGAATTAGCGCGCCCGTCATGCGCTCTTTCTGCAAGCGCAGCATAATGATCACGTCGCAATCTTTAATACCTTCCACCAGGTCGTGATAAACACGCACACCCATGTTGTCCAGGTGGCTGGGCAGCAAGGTATTGGGGCCCACCGCACGCACTTCAGGGCAACCAAGGGTTGTGAGTGCGTGAATATCGGAACGCGCAACGCGGCTGTGCAAAATGTCGCCCACAATCGCCACTCGCAGCTTTGTGAAATCTTTTTTGTAGTGGCGAATGGTGTACATGTCCAGCAGTGCCTGCGTGGGGTGCGCATGCCGCCCATCGCCCGCGTTGATGACATGAATGGTGCCACCACTGGTTCGGTTCAAATGCTGGGCCATGAAGGTGGGTGCGCCACTTTCAGAATGGCGCATCACAAACATGTCCGCCGACATGGCAGCCAGGTTGTCGATGGTGTCGATCAACGATTCGCCTTTGCTGGTAGATGATGATCCAATATTCAAATTCACCACATCGGCCGACAAACGTTTGGCTGCAATCTCGAACGTGGTTCGGGTTCGGGTTGAATTCTCGAAGAACACATTGAACACTGATTTGCCGCGCAACAGCGGCACTTGTTTCACCTCACGATCGGTCACCGACAAAAATGATTCCGCCGTGTCCAGAATACGGTGGATCATTGCCTTGGGCAGCCCTTCAATGCTCAAAAGGTGTATCAACTCACCTGCGGCGTTAAGCTGAGGGTTATTCAATTTGGTTTTACCTCCAACTCCAGGCGGAAAGCACCTTGATCATCTTGAGTCAATACAAACGCTTCATTGGGTTTCAGGGGCAAATGCTTGCCCACATACTGCGCATCAATTGGCAATTCCCGGCCACCGCGATCGAGCAATACAGCCAGCTCAATTTTCGCCGGGCGGCCGAAATCAAACAGATGATTCACAATGGCGCGCGTGGTGCGGCCTGTGTACAGCACATCGTCTACTAACAAAATGGTACGGCCTTGCACATCGAAAGGTACCTCAGCAGGCTTGGGGGCAACTTTTAAGCCGCGCTCGGAAAAGTCATCGCGATAAAAAGCGCTGTCCAGAAAGCCACAGGGCAAAGTAAAGCCGAGGTCTTCGTGCAAACGCTGTGCAATCCAGGCGCCACCACTGTGCACACCGATAAGCCCCAACTCGGAACGGTCAGGAAAGGCCTTTTCGATTTGATCGCGCAAACGGGCATAAAGGGCTTCAGGGTTTGGCAGGCTCATCGTCCCTCCAGGAAAAATTGTTCCAGAATCAGGCAGGCACTGCCCATGTCGACTCGGCCTTTGTTCTCGCGGGCAGCTTTGCCTCCCATGCAACTTTCAATAATTGCACTGGTGTAACGCTCATCCACCACAGAGCAAGGCAGGGAAAAGCGCCCCTCCAGCTGGCGGGCAAAGCGTTCACAACGCGCAGTTAATTCATTCTCAGCACCATCGGCTTGCCGAGGCACCCCCACCACCAGTCCTTCGGGCTGCCATTCCTTAATCAGTTGTTCAATTTTGCCAAATCGCTGTTCATCGTTTTGAGCCTCAACCACAGCCACGCCGCTGGCGGTTTTGGTCAGTGAATTACCAAACGCAACGCCAATCCGTTTTAAACCGAAATCAAACGCCAGGTACTGCGTGGGCTTGGGCGATTGCACTAACTTGGTCATTGCTTAAGCGTGTCCGGCTGCGCCGCTCATCAAGGCGGGGTCAATTCCCAACATGGCATAGGCGCTGGCAAAACGTTCCTCTAGGGGCATGTCGAATAATATTTCATGATTGGCTGGCACGTTAAGCCAAGCATTCTGGGCAAGCTCTTCTTCAAGTTGTCCCTCGCTCCAGCCGGCATATCCCAATGTAACCAGCCACTTGCCGGGGGCTTGCCCACGGGCCACAGCTTCAAGAATATCGCGGGAAGTAGTCAGGGAAATTTCATCATTCACTTTCAATGATGAATTCCAGTTCAAAGGCTCGGTGTGCAGCACGAAGCCACGTTCTGAGGCCACTGGCCCCCCCATCATCACCGGGAAATGGGCTGGCATATAGCCTTCCACTTCCACATTGATTTTTTCCAGCAAACTTTCGATGGCCAAGTCGGTGGGCCGGTTAATGACCAACCCCATGGCGCCCTTGCCGGAGTGCTCACATAAATACACCACGGACCCGGCAAAACTGGGGTCGAGCATATTCGGCATGGCGATCAACAACTGACCGGACAAGCTAAATTCAGTGGATATGGAAATTTCGGTCTCGCTCATGCCAAAATTGTAATGCCTTTTAACTGTGCAAAAGCGGGTCGGTGTTCCTCTACCCGCCTTAAAGCGCACAGATCAACCCAAATTTAAGTTGTTCCCATGCCTGCATCACTTCTGGAAAACCATCCCCTGTCCACCCAACCCAAGCCAAGCCAATATGCCAAAGGGCTCATGTGGTTTCGCCGCGACCTTCGCACCCACGACAACGCCGCCCTGTTTTATGCCCTGAAACATTGTCGGCAAGTGCACTGCGTGTTCGTATTTGACAAAACCATTCTGGATGCCCTGCCCAACAAGGCCGACCGCCGCGTGGAATTTATCTGGGAAAGCTGCATGGCCTTGAAAAAGAAGCTTCAAAGCTTCGGGGGCGATTTGCACTTGGTGCACGATCATGCAGAGAACACTATTCCGGAACTGGCGGCCAAACTGGGCGTACAGGCGGTGTTCACAAACAAAGACTATGAACCCGCAGCAATACAACGCGACATTACCGTGGGCCAAAGCCTGCAGGGCAAAGGCATTGAATTGTTTCGGTTCAAAGACCAGGCAATTTTTGAAGAAGATGAAGTACTTACACAGGCAGGCAAATTTTTTAGCGTATTCACGCCCTTCAAGAATGCATGCCTGAAAAAGCTGAATGAATTTCACTTAACGCCCTACCCCAGCGAAACCCGCATGCAATCGCTGGCGGCAGATAAAAACCTGCCGGCCCCCAGCCTTGAAGCCATGGGCTTTCAGCGTACCAACTTGCTGGAAATAATCAAACCCGGTGAAGAAGGCGCGCTGGATGCATTTGAAGACTTCTTGGGGCGAATCGACAAGTACAAAGACAAACGCGACTTTCCTGGTCAAAAAGGCGTCAGCTACCTGAGCGTGCACAACCGTTTCGGCACCATTTCCATTCGCCGGTTGGCCAAAGCAGCCCATGATCGGTTTAAACTCAACGGCAGCGAAGGTGCCATGGGTTGGTTAAATGAACTGATTTGGCGCGACTTTTATTTCCAGATTATTTACCACCGCCCCGATGCGGCTGAGAAAGCCTTCAAGCCTGAATACGATCAAATTACGTGGGACGACGATGACAAGGCCCAGCGCCTTTTCAAAGCCTGGTGCGAAGGCAAAACCGGCTACCCGCTGGTGGATGCAGCGCAGCGGCAACTGAATCAAACCGGCTTTCAACACAACCGCCTGCGCATGGTCACCGCCAGCTTTTTAACCAAAGACCTGGGTATTGACTGGCGCTGGGGCGAAAAGTATTTTGCCGAACACCTGAACGATTTCGATTTGTCGGCCAATAATGGCGGCTGGCAGTGGGCCGCCAGCAGTGGCTGTGACGCCCAGCCCTACTTCCGTATTTTCAACCCCTACAGCCAATCGGAGAAATTCGATGCCGATGGCAAGTTCATTCGCAAGTACTGCCCGGAACTGGCCAAACTGTCCAACAAATACATTCACAACCCGGCCGAATGTCCACCGTTTGAATTGCAAATGGCAGGAGTAATACTGGGTGAAAACTACCCAAGGCCTGTGGTTGAACACGATGTGGCACGGAAGAAAACGCTGGAAAGATATGCAGTGGTGAAGAAAGCCAAGGAAGACTGATTTTGTCCGAACTTAGGATGGTCAGTGCGTGTGCCTTCACCCATAATCAGCGGTGAAATTAAAGTACCCACACTGATTCAATCAACAAGAAGGAGAGACAAAATAATGAGCACAGTGAATGCCTACACCACCGTACTGCTTTACGCGGGCTGGATATTGCTACTGGCCCTTTTCTACGCAACCCCGCGAATTCCACAAGCCTTGCTTGGCCAAAAACGCATCGACAGCTGGGAACGTGGCAAGGAATCCACCGACCCCATGTTTTTGCAACGTGCCAAGGCAGCGCACCTGAATAGCCTGGAAAACTTTCCGGTATTCGCAGGCGTGGTGGCCATGGCCGGCCTGATGGGCCAGATTGAAGCCATCAATGGTATTGCAGCGTTTGTGCTGTACGCCCGCATTGCGCAGAGCGTTGTACATATTAGCGGCACTTCATTTATTCAGGTGTTTTTGCGTGCCAACTTCTTCTTGCTACAGGTATTTATCACCCTGTATATGGTTTACCTGCTTGTGTAGGCAGCGATAACGGAACTACGGCCTAGGGACCATACACACAGCGAGGGTGATAAACCGATACCCGTTTGTATGGACCCAATTCGCCAAGGTAAACCAACGAGTGACCCGAAAGTCGACGATCCCAGTCCGCCCGCAGGTCTGAACCCGTTGCGGCGCGCGAATGCAATGGTTGTCGGGAATATGCCGGCGCTCAAGCGAGCCAACGCATTGATTTTGACTGGACTGCAAAAGGAACTGGAAGCCATCACACCAAGGCGAACATCGCCAAGGGAAATTTTCGTGCAACCTCGGCCAAACACCAATGCCGCTACTCAAGTACAAGAAATACAGGTGGATGCTCGCTTGCCTAACTCACCAGTGAATCAAAATCCAACCACCAGAATTCAACTAACTACCCAAACTGGCCCAAGCGCCAATACTGAATCACAATTAACGCATCAGACCAAACAAAATCTGAAAAGCAAAATTATAGTCAAAGTTGCAGAATTGGGTTCTTACCTGGCCAATAACCCATCACTGGCCCCGCTAGTTGAGGCCCTTGTACCCTTGGGCCAGGTTCACCAGCCATCAACACGTCCAAGCCCTCAACAAGTACGCACATTACTGGGAATGATTCGCTACTTGACGGAAAATTCAGTAGAGGCCAGACAGAGCCTTCTGTCACAGGTTAAAAGCATATGTGACTTGCACGATCAACTTGAACCAGTTGTGACAAGAACGTTTACTACATACATCGCAAGGGGTGGAGACCAGATTCTTGTCAATCCTGAATCTGAGGGACAAAAACACTGGATTGCCGGATTCATCAATATGATCAGTGATGAAACAGGAATCCCTTCAATACCCAGCCAGCAACTAAACAACAGTCAAAAACAACAAATCTTCAAGGCCTGGATCAATATCGCCACGGCAGTAGAAGACAAAAACAAATCGGAATACGGCACGCTACGAAATCAAATCATTAAGCAAGAAACCACAAGACTGAAGAATTCCCCAGTTGGAATGTCTAAGGTGATGGACCAGCAGGCGGCTGTTTGCCGAGAATTGAGCATCATAGCATCGGCTGTATTTGCGGAATTCGGTATTCCCTCCAGAGTGGGATCTGGAACTGTGTTTAAGAACACCAGCAACCCCGGCGCCCATGTGTGGCTGGAAACTCTTAACCAGAATGGTGGCCTGGAATATATCGTGGACACCAACTGCGCGAAAGATTTTTTCAGTACATTCTTTGACTACACAGTAAGACTGAATGGGGTAGTTTACCGACGTGATGGCGGCAAACAAACCGTTGTTAATTATCAAATTGAGCGTTTGTACGATACAGCCAGAAAAGAACTGTAACGGTTAGCCAAGAATGAATCCAATACGCCCAAACCAATTCTCAGGTAATCACAACCTTCAGAATACCAACACAACGGACCTGCAAAATGTGCAATCAGGGTCGCTAAGTGGTGTGGGTAAAATTCGGGGGGGCCAAAACAATAACTCTCTAGACCTACCTCCTTTGCGACGTGCTGCAGCACTTGTAGCGACTGGCCTGCAAAAGGACCTGCTGATCAATCATTTACACCAAAAACCGGGCCCACCTACCTCAGCAACACCGAATAATATCCAATCCAATCGAAAAGCTTTTGTATATCCGCCCAGCTTCAGTAGCTCGCAAGCTACTCAACCACAGGCAAAACAGAACTACCGCCCTCCCCAAGCGCATCAAAATACTCGAAAGGCATTACTGACAGAGAACCAACAACCAACACAACGCTTCTCAAACTTGTCCAATCGCTTAAAGCAACCAGCACACCAGTTACCGATAAGCAGCAAGAGCAGCATTGACGCGGCAATCATCAGGGGATTAAGCGATGTAAAAATCAATCGAGCGAGCCCACCTCAAAGCGATGCATCCAACTTCAGCAAGAATGTGGACTCGAAAGTGCCTGGGTTTCCAAATCTGCATCGTGGCACGGCACCTGCCGACGGAGACTGCCTGTTCCACTCATTAATACAACTGGCTGGTCCTTCAGTCGCGAAGGCGATGGGCGTGCCCGTCGAGACACTAAACCCAAATTCAGTTAGAAAACACGTGGCTGCACAACTAGTAAGCGATTTCCAACTGTTCAACTTGCGTGTTATCAATTCCGAGCATCTGAAAGTGTTGACAGCGTTTGGAGACATTCCAGACGAAAACGGGGAGGGAGCGGAACTGCCCTCATTCTCAAAACAAGATCTTGTCTCCTTGTTAGGCAGCGAGCAACGCGTCAAAGAATTTGAAGTGCTCGACGCGAACCAAAAGGCACATGTTATTCGAGTTGCAACACCCCAACAATTTGGCGGCGTCACAGCCGACGCCATGCCAAAACTGATCGCAGATGCATTTTCCGACTTGAAAGTGGTTGTTCATCGACGGGACGTCTCCGCCGATGTAACGGAACAGCACAATACGTTTTCCGGTCAAAGCGCACAGCCACAACATACCGTACGTCTATTTCTCGAAGACAAACACTATGAACCGGTTTTTGAAGGTCCGCCAAGATAGTTCCATAGCGAAACAGGGACTGGAATAAATTATTTCAACAATTTATTCTTTGTGCAATGACGTAATCACAATACGCACAATCCCCGGAGTCATCATGAAAAAAATCAAACTTGCCTTGGCCATCTCATTGGCCATTTGCAGCCTTCAAGCCAGTGCGGACGAATTCCGTATCAACCGCTTGTTTGTACTCGGCGACAGCTTAAGTGATGGCGGCACTTACACGGGCACAGCCACACAAGGTTTGCTCGGTGCGGGGGTTCCCGCTGGCGCTATTCCTGATCGGATGAAGTTCACCACCAACTCACCCACCGCACAAATTTGGGCCAATGTGGTGGCGAACAAGCTGGGAATCCCGCTTGATGTGGATGTAATCAATGGCGTTAGCAACACCATCAACGGTGGCAATTACGCGCAGGGCGGTTCACGCGTTTCAAACCCGGCAGGCGTTAGCAATAACCCGGGGATCGGCATAACAACAATTCCCGTTACTCAACAGGTAGATCGCCTGTTGGCAGACACCCCAAGGTTTAACCGCAACGATCTTGTCGCGCTGTGGGCTGGCTCGAATGACGGCTTTATTCAATTCGCCACTGTTGCTGCGGGTGCAATCACACCAGCAACAGCTTTGGCTGAAATGTCGATTGCAGCAACTGAATTACTTGCACAAATAGATCGCCTGAAAGCTGCAGGCGCGCAGAACATTGTGGTGGTCACCGTTCCAAACCTGGGTGCAACGCCACAAGCGCAAATTATTGAAGATGGCTCAGTCAGCGGCACCGCAGCACCCGGTTCAATCGCATTGCTCAACGCCTTGTCCGCCAGCTTCAACAACACGCTTACTTCCGCTGCGGCCAGCAAAGGCGCAGTAATTGTTGATTCAAACCGTTTGCTCAATGCCGTGATCGCAAACCCGGCGCGCTATGGCTTCACCTCGGCAACCCCTTTGCAACCGGCATGCGGTAACAATGGCGGCAACGACCCCAACACGTTTTTCAATACCAGCCTTACCTGTATTCAGGGTGTGAATGCCGCCGCTGACAGCGAACAACGAATTTTTGCCGATGGGGTGCACCCCACGGCTGCTGCACAACGCCTGTTTGGCGAAGCAGGTTTTGCTGGCCTACAAGCCGCAAGCTTGAATGGTGTGCTGGCCGTGGCGCCACTCACCCCAATTCGCCAACATGCGCTGGGTTTGGAAAACAGGCTCACCGCGCTTGCCTTGGTGCGTGAGGACTCAACAGGCAAAGCCACCCTGCGCCCTGTAGGCGACACGGAATGGTACGGCGGTGTTGAGATTGGGCAGTTCGAGCTTGACGCGCAACAAGTGCAGGCAGGCCTTGATGCTGATACACAAATTGTGAAATTTGGCGGGGACCGCATGATTGCCCGCAATGCACTGCTCGGTTTTGGAATAAGCATCGACAAAGCACAAACCGACATCGCCAACAATGGTGGCGGCTTCGACAACGACATTGTGTTGGGCACCGTGTTCAGTACCATTGCACTGTCTAAAACTTTTTACCTGAACGCCGCGCTGGCCCTGGGTAAAATTGACTATGACATCACACGCCAGTTCACGCTAGGCCCTTCACTTGAGCGCTACACCGCCAACACCGAAGGCGATTTTTCTTCCGCCCGCGTCGGGTTGGGCAGCATTCACAACTTCGCGCAGGGCTGGACATTGAACCCACAACTGGCCTACACAGTTGAAAAAATTGAACTACAAGGCTACGACGAATCCAGCGGTGCAGCCAGTTTGAGTTTTGGCGACACGCAGTACAAAGCTGAACGAATCAGCCTTGGATTTTTAGTCACCAAAGCGCCGAGCACCAAGGGTGGCTGGCGCCCACTGCTGCGCTATTCAATTGAGTCTGATCAAAACAACAACGACTTGCAAATTCGCATGGGCCCAAACCAAAACACCTTGGCCACCATTCTGGCGCCGCGGCCAGACGGTGACTTTCAATTGCTTTCAGTGGGCACCGCCAAAGAGGTAGGGGCTGGTGTGTTTAACATCACACTGTCCAGCACCCTTGGGCAATCCGGGGTTAAAGGTTTAAGCCTGAGCGCGGCTTACAAGGCGGTGTTTTAAACAAGGCCTTGCCGCTGCGCAACATGCCACTTACTTAATTGCAGAAAACGCCGTGTCAATTGCTACCCTGGTGGCTTCAATCACGGCGTCATCATGAGTAACAGAAACAAACCCCGCTTCATAAGCCGAGGGGGCGAGGTAAACGCCTGCATCAAGCATGGCGTGGAAAAATTTATTGAAACGATCGCGGTTTGATGCGCTTACTTCCGCAAAACTAGTGGGTACTTTCTCGCTGAAGTAAATACCGAACATACCGCCAATGCTGTCGGCACAAAAGGTTTCACCGTGCGCGTGCGCCATCTGGTTAAATGCCTGCACCAATTTGCGGGTTTGGGTTTCCAGCTTTTCATAAAATCCCTGTTGCTTTAGCAAACACATGGTGGTCAGCCCTGCGGCCACTGCAACCGGGTTGCCACTCAATGTGCCTGCCTGGTATACAGGGCCAAGCGGCGCAATGCAGGCCATAATGTCTTTGCGGCCACCAAATGCACCCATGGGCATGCCACCACCAATAATTTTACCAAGTGTGGTCAAATCGGGTGTAATGCCATACACACCTTGCACGCCTTGTGGCCCCACGCGGAAACCTGTCATCACCTCATCAAAAATCAACACCGCGCCGTACTGGGTACATAGCTCGCGCAGCGTGTTCAAAAATTCATGTGTGGGTTTGATCAAATTCATATTGCCAGCAACCGGCTCTACGATCACGCAGGCAATACTGCTGCCACTGGCTTTGAACAACTCGTGTAATTGCTGAACATTGTTGTAGTCCAGCACACGGGTGTGTTTGGCGAAGTCTTCTGGTACACCGGCTGAAGTGGGGTTGCCAAACGTCAGCAAACCAGAACCTGCTTTCACCAACAGGCTGTCTGCATGGCCATGGTAACAACCCTCGAATTTCACAATGGTGTCGCGTCCGGTAAAACCACGGGCCAGACGAATCGCGCTCATGGTGGCCTCGGTTCCGGAACTCACCAGCCGCACTTGCTCCAGCGAAGGCAGCATTTCACACAGTGTTTCAGCCATCACAATTTCGCCCTCGGTGGGCGCACCAAAACTCAAACCACCCACGGCGGCTTCCTGTACGGCTTTGATTACCTCCGGGTGCGCATGGCCCAATACCGCAGGGCCCCAAGAACCGATGTAATCAATGTAGCGCTTGTCATCCGCGTCCCACACATAAGGGCCGTTGGCACGCTTGAAAAAACGCGGAGTACCGCCTACGGAACGAAATGCCCTCACAGGCGAATTCACGCCTCCGGGAATCGTTTTTTGCGCCCGTTCAAACAACACTTCGTTCTGGCTCACTTCTTTACCGCTCATTCTCAAGACTCCGCTTATTTAAGTGCATTCATTCACTACATCGACCCACTGCTGCGCCACACTGCAAACCTGCGCTGCGTCGGGTTCCATTCCAAATAAACCATTCACCACCGCTACAGCGTGTGCACCAGCGTTCATTAATTCAGGCACCCGCTCTAGCGTTATTCCACCAATGGCCACCGCAGGCACACCCAAGGCACGGGCCCTGCTGAACAATTCAAGTTCAGCGCGCACCGCCTTGGGTTTTGTACCACTTGGGTACATGGCGCCAAAAGCCACATAACTGGCGCCATGTTGTACCGCTTGCTCAGCCAACTCAAACTGATTGTAGCAAGAGGCACCCACCACCCTTTGGCCTCCCAAGCGGCTTCGAGCCATGTTAATCGCCTCATCGGTTTTGCCCAAATGCACCCCCACCACAGCTCCACCTTCAAATTTTGAAAACTCAGCCGAAGGCACATCATTCAAAATCAGGGCTGCATCGTATTTCTGGCACAAAGCATTCAGTTCGCCCACAAACTCGAGCAACTCAGTTTGCTCCCAATTTTTTTGCCGGCACTGAAACAAACGCACGCCACCTTCCAACGCCGCTGCAACACAATCGACAATCGCGTCGGGTGTCCATATGGCAGAACGTTCAGGCGTAATGGCGTAAACACCTCGAATGAGTTGTCCTCTCAATGAATTGCTCTGTTGATTGTTAGTTCGGGTTGTCATAGCCCTCATTCTCATCATCTTCCAGATGCTGCATCAAGTGCATACGGTCGGGAATTAACTGCCCTTTTCCCGCAACGAAAGCGCAACTCAGGGCTTGCCATGTGTACTCCAGTGCCAACTCAACTGCATCCTGCACACTCAAGCCTTGCCCCAGGCCAACTGCACAGGCACTTGCCAGCGTACAGCCAGAACCGTGGAATTGCCCCGGCAAACGCTCACACGGAAATTCCACAACCCTGTGCCCCGCCACATACAAACGATTCACAACATCACCTGATTCCAGGTGTTCACCCTTCAGCAACACGGCCTTACAACCCATTTGCAACAAGCGCTCACCCGCTTCATCCACGCTGTTTGCACCGGTAAAAGCCTGTGCCTCGGGCCAGTTGGGCGTTAACAAATCAACAACCGGGAAAAGCTCGTTTCTGTAGCTGTCAAACAAAGCTTGCCCGCCAAATGCATCGCCCCGGCCGGAGGCCCGAACTGGGTCAACCACCAGCGGCACGGAGGGCCACAGGGCTTTTGCTTTTAGCACAGCAGCCACCGCGACAGCACTGCCCAACACACCGGTTTTAATGGCGCATGGTGCAATGCCATCATCGAGCAAGGTTTTTAATTGATCCTCAATCCAGTCCAGGGAACACGCCTCGAAGCGCGCCACCCCAACCGTGTTCTGGGCAGTCAGCCCGGTGAGAATAGTCAATGGGTGAGCACCAAGCGCAGAAACAGTCAAGGCATCAGCTTGTAAACCTGCGCCAGCGGTGGGGTCTGATGCTGAAAAGGTCAGCACCAAAGGTACGGTCAATGTCATTCAAAACCCAAAAAAAACCAACAACCTTTGTAGTCGGCTGCCAAACTCAGTATTATCCACCCGTTGCAATTTTTTTTCTGGAAGTAGCTCAGAATGAACACATGGATTTGTTTGATTTGCGGTTGGGTATACGATGAAGCTGTTGGCGTGCCCGAAGACGGTATTGCACCCGGCACCAAATGGGAAGATGTTCCTCCCAACTGGGTTTGCCCGGAATGCGGGGCTCGCAAAGAAGATTTTGAGATGACTCAAATCTGAAAACCCCAAAACCCTTGGATCAATGACCGAACCCAAAGCCGACCCAGCCAAAGCGTTTGAAGACCACGCCCCAACGCCGGTGAGGCCGAGGTTTGTTCGGCAGCTGGGGCGCTTTTCAGCAGGCTTGTTGATCACCGCCGCGGCCTTGGTCGTGTCAGGCCTGTTCGTAAAAACCCAGTCCGACCGCATTCGCCATGCTCAGTTGGCGCAAATTAATTTGATTGAGGGCCGCCTACAGCAGGAATTGCTGGCACTTAACAGCCCGGCCAACGAGAGCGTTCAGCCTCAAAGCCTGAGGGCACTGCTCGGTTTGGGGCAACAAGTGAGCCAGCAAAGCAAAGGCATACATTGGTTCGGCTCCCTGCACAGTCAAACCCTGCAAATTCTTCTAACCCAAAGTATCGAGGCGCTGTCTCGTCCCGTGGCTGGCATCAATTCAAGCCAGGAAATCCAACGCCAGCAAGAAACCCAAATCCGGCTGGATACGCTTCCAAAACTTGCTCAACTCAAAACACACATTGATCAAGCCACCAATGGCTACCTGGTATTGCTCTTCGGCTTGGCTGCACTGCTCACCGCAATTGGTATGACCCTCGGAGTTCAATGGAATACCCATCGCAAAACCATGGCCCTTGGCCGTCGCGTGCAAATGTTAAGCCGCGCCTTGCACAGCCAACAGGAAAACGACCAAAAGCGCGAAGGGGCTCATGCTGCTCTGGAGGGTGTTTTAAAAGCACTGAACAAAAACCAGCAATTGGAACACCGCAGCACGTTACTGCAAATTGGCCAACAGCTTGAAGAATTAAACCAGAGTGGAAGGGCAGTATTGCAGTTTGCAAAATCATTTCACCAACTGTCCAACCAAGGCACACAGGTAGTGAAATCAACATTGAACAGCGAACAGCGCAACGCAAAAGCAGAAAACCACATGGAAATCATGCAAACCCAACTGGAAGGTTTGCGTTCTGATATTCGAAGCGCTGCGCAGGGTTTGCGCAAGGCTGGTGAAGTAAGCCGCCAGCTGCTGGGCAGACTTGATGCCTCTCAAATGGAACTGACCCTGACTGAACCAGAAAACAACCGTCAACTCCAGCAACTGGTAGAGCAAAGCCAACAGGCCTTGAAAGAATCAATTGAGGGCCTGGTACTGGCCAGCCAGAAAATCAACATGGGTCAGCATGAATCCAACAAACTGGCTGAATTCATGGCGGTCAATCAAACCGCGTGGTCTAACTTGCTCAGCCAGGTTGAACAGGTCGCAGAATCAGCAGCGCGAGAATCAGAGAGCGCCTTGCGTCTGGCGAAACGCTTGATGGAAAAAAGCCAGTACACCGCACTGGCTTCGTCGAACAATCAGGCGGCCAAGGCACCACCACAGCTACTGCCCTGACCCGCCGTGCAGCCATAACAATGGTCGCCAACCACTACATCGATTGAATCAAGCGCGGTTTGTGTTAAGTCAGCCAAAGTTAAAGCCCTGCCCTGAGAATCGCGCACAGGCCAACCCAGCTGCTGGTTGAAATCGCAATCGTACAGCTTGCCTTCATAGTCAATCGACACCAAGCTGCGACACATTACAGCCGCCAGGTTGCTTTCACGATAGGCCCCTTTCAGCGTATTCATGTAGGTTTCAAACGTGCCCTTGCTGATCAGGGTGCTGCCAAAACGGGCAATCGGCATGTTGGTAATCGTCACCAGTCCGGTAAAACGAATACCAAACTTCTCAAACAGCACAGCCTTGTAATCGGCTTCGAGTTTTTCTTGCAGAGGAGGCAAAGAGGGGCCCTGCGGGTTAAACACCAAGGTCAGCCGCAGTTTGTCCCCATAGCCCAGGGCATTCAGTTTTTGCAAACCCGCAATGCTGGCATCAAAAACACCTTTGCCACGTTGTTTGTCAACATTGTCTTCAAGGTAACAGGGCAAAGACGCAAAAATTTCCACTTCATTCTCAGCCAAAAATTCAGCCAAATCTTCATAGCCAGGTTCACTGAGAATAGTCAGGTTACAACGATCGATTACATGCACGCCCGCTTTGCGGGCTGCAACCACCAGTCTCTTGAAGCGGGGATTCATCTCGGGCGCGCCACCGGTTAAATCAAGCTTTTTTACCCAGCCTTGGTTCATCAAGGCGATCAACTGATCAATTTGTTCATCCTGCATCAGCTCAGTACGGTTTGGGCCGGCATTCACATGGCAGTGCGTGCAACTTTGATTACACAGATAACCCAGGTTAACCTGAATCGTTTCAAGATTTAAGCGCTTCACGCTGGGGAAGGTGGTACTTTTCAACAAATGAACTACTGAGTGCATGTAGGCTCCGGTTTCTGTGCGCCGCGTGGTTATTTCGTTTTCAGATAATGAGAGAATCAAGGCTTGCAAGCAAGATTGATCCGGTTTGATTATCGCGTTAATCGATAGTAACAAACTTACACAAGTCCATTCGCTCAAGCCATGATTCAAGTTACAGTCAACGGTGAAAATCGTGAAATGCCCGAAAACAGCACCGTGGCCCAGCTCGTCGAAAACCTTCAACTGACCGGCAAGCGTATCGCTGTCGAACTAAATGGCGAAATTGTGCCAAAAAGCCAGCACGCCACAACACCACTTAACGCCGGGGCCAGCCTTGAAATTGTAGTGGCCGTGGGTGGTGGCTAAACAATCAGTACCAATCAGGAGCAGTCCCCCATGAACAACTCGACTGAAAAGCACAACGACACCTGGAAAGTAGGCCGTCGCGAATTTACAAGCCGCTTGCTGGTGGGCACCGGCAAATATGCCAGCCTTGATGAAACCCGAGACGCGATCACTGAAAGCGGCGCAGAAATTGTGACTGTTGCCATTCGCCGCACCAATATTGGTCAAAATGCGGGTGAAGCCAGCCTCCTTGATTACATACCACCCAGCAAGTTCACTTACCTGCCCAACTCGGCAGGCTGTTACACCGCAAAGGATGCGGTACGTACCCTGCGCCTGGGGCGTGAACTGCTGGATGGACACAACCTGTGCAAACTTGAAGTGCTGGGCGACCCCACCAACCTGTACCCCGACATGGAAGAAACTCTGATTGCCGCCAAAGAACTGGTGGCTGATGGTTTCGACGTGATGGTGTATTGCTCCGACGACCCAATTTACGCCCGAAAACTTGAGGATGTCGGTTGTTTGGCCATCATGCCGCTGGCCTCCCTCATCGGTTCCGGCATGGGCATTCTGAACCCCTGGAACATCAACCTGATTCTGGAAAAAGCCCAGGTGCCGGTCATTGTAGATGCTGGCGTCGGCACTGCCTCTGATGCCGCAATTGCCATGGAATTGGGTTGCGCAGGCGTACTGATGAACACTGCAATTGCCAAGGCACAACATCCGGTGCAAATGGCCCGAGCCATGCGTTTGGCCACACAGGCCGGTCGCGATGCCTTTCTTGCGGGTAGAATGCCGAAAAAGTTTTACACGGCTAGCCCGTCTTCCCCTGTGGAAGGCGTTATTTCTTCCAGTTCAAAATGACAGACCACACCCCTGACAATCCGTTTCGCGACCAGCACATCAAAAGTTTTGTGAAGCGTCGGGGGCATATTTCACGTGCTCAAGAACGGGCCGTGGAAGAAGGCATGCCCAAATGGGGCATCGCCTACAGCGCGCAAACTCACATTGATTTCGACAAGCAATGGGGCACGCAAGGCCAGCCCAACTGGCTTGAAATTGGTTTTGGCATGGGCGAAACTACTGCGAAAATTGCGAAGGCGCACCCCCATGTCAATTACCTGGGCGTTGAAATTTACACCGCTGGCGTAGGTTCGCTGATCAAGAAAATCGAAGAAGAAGGCATTCAAAACATTCGCATCATTTCGCACGATGTGGTGGATGTACTTCGCGACATGATCCCCGACACCAGCTTGGACAAAGTACTCTTGTACTTTCCCGACCCGTGGCGCAAGGCCCGCCACCACAAGCGCAGGCTCATTCAACCGGAATTTGTCGCCAAACTGGCCAAAAAAATGAAACCTGGCGGCGTGTTGCACTGCGCCACAGACTGGGAAAACTACGCCCAACACATGCACGATGTACTTAGCGTTGCGCCCGACTGGCAAAATATGGCTGCAACGCCTTTTGCGCCGCGCCCCGACGACCGTCCGCTCACCAAATTTGAAAACCGGGGCCTGAAACTTGGCCATGGCGTATGGGATCTGCTTTACCAGATACGCTGAGCAAGGCACAAACGGACCTCCCCTCTTGCGGTATGCCCTGATACGCCCGAATTTGATCTAATCAATCACGATCTTGGCAAACTCAACACAGCATGCTTTCAACGCAAAAAAACGGACTATTGCGTGCGCTTGTTTCAAAAAACGAGCCAACTTCGCTTAATACCCGTACCTTGATGGTTTGCGTCGCCTCCCTGCTTGCCTTGTCGCTTTGTATTTATGCCGTCCTGAGCAAACAGTTCTCTGCACAGCATGCAGATCAAATTGATCAACTACTCAAGGCCAAAGCGTCTCTGATCAATCAGCCTCAAAGCACAGGGCTTAAGCAAGCAGTTTCCATGGCAACAGTGTTTTACCACCAAGGTAACTTGGCTGGAGCGCAAGCCACACTGGATTGGCCAAAAGGTTGCCAACTGATCTCTGGCACTCAAGGATCTGCCATTCAGCGGTTCAAATGCCGCGACGGCATAAGACTGCACGCTTTGGAGACCTTGTTGCCGCCCCAACAAAGCACGGAGCAGCAAATTACAATTTGGGCCACGCACAGCTCCAATATGTCGTTTATAAACATGGGGATTGAAGATGCACTGGGCTTGGCCATCCTGGTATTGGTAATTAGTGCCCTTTGCAGTCGATGGATCAGCCTGTCCATCACCCAACCGCTGGCAGAAATTACCACGAGTGCCGAACACATAGTCGACGGCAATTACGATCTTCGTCTTTCAAAAAGCCCAATCCGGGAAATTGACCAGTTGACATGCACTTTCAACCGAATGGCAAAAAGTCTTCAGGAACGCGACAAAGTCATTCGCCGCACGGCTTACAAAGACCAACTAACCGGCTTGGATAACAGGGCCTATCTGACTCTCGCCCTGCGAGAGCGTATTCAAAGCGCACGCGAGCCGGTAAGCATCGTGATCTGGGGTGTTGATAATCTGGACAATATCAATGAAGTACTGGGACACGAGGTGGCCGACAAAGTACTGATCAGGGTCGCCCGCAAAGCAGCGCGAATTTGCCGGGAACATTTGGTGATTGCCCGACTTGAAGGCAATATTTTCTGCATGCTTTTACCCAGAAATCTACTTGACAACCTGCTGAACACTAACGCCTTAAAGCGTATACTTCACAGCACGCTGCGGGTACAAAACTACCAGCTTGAAATACAAAGCCATGCGGGCCTGGCACACTATCCAGAGCATGGACAGTGCCCGGAAACACTGATGCGACATGCAGAAATTGCGCGCCAATTGGCCAAGAAAACACGCCAAACCAGCATTGTTTTTGAAGCGCGACTTGAACAGCGCTCGGCCAACCGGCTTGAACTGATCGCCCAGCTTCGCAAAGCCATTACTGACAACGAGTTCTGTCTGTACTTTCAGCCCAAGCTGAACCTACGCACCAACAATATTAACCAGGCTGAAGTGCTATTACGCTGGAACCACCCAACTCACGGGATAATTGCACCGGGTGCGTTTATTGAGCTTGCCGAACAAACAGGCATGATTCGGGACATTACCCGCCTGGTAATAGAAAAAACCTACGACGTCATCAATCTGTGCACCAATCAAAACATCAGACTGTCAGTCAACCTTTCAGCCATGGATCTTGAGGACTTCGGCCTGATCGACTTCATGCAGAAAATGAACAAAAAACAACCAGATGCTTCACGCCACATTGTTCTGGAGATAACAGAGAGCGCCGCGATGCGCGATCCGGAAAGGGCGCTGGACATACTCAATCAACTGGCCGCCATGCATTTTCAGATTGCAGTCGATGACTTTGGCACAGGCTACTCCTCACTGGCTTACTTAAAACGCTTTCCGGTAACTGAATTGAAAATCGACCGTTCACTGGTGCAGGGTGCAGATATGGACACCGACGGCCAAATCATTCTGGAATCAACCATTGAAATGGGCCATATCATGGGCTTGTTGGTCACCACAGAAGGCGTGGAAACACAGGCCGAATACGAACTGGTCAGAAAACTGGGAGCTGACTACGTTCAAGGTTACTGGTTATCCAGACCCATGCCGTTTGAGGAATTCAAATTGAAACACCTGGTTGGCAACCACGACCAACTGGTTCAACACCTCTAAACCACTCAAATAGCACTTCAAAGTTGGTCGCATTTGACCCGAGCTGCCTGTGCTTCGATATGATGTGGTAATAGCAATTCACACACCTGAAGCATCACCGTGAAAATGAAACAATTCGATGTCGCCATTATTGGCAGTGGTTTGGCTGGGCTCACCACAGCGCTTCAATTGGCCGACAAACTCAAAGTAGCCATAATTTGCAAACGCTCGGTTTCCGATTCGGCCAGCCGCTGGGCACAAGGTGGCATTGCCGCTGTGCGCGACCCGGCCGACAGTGTGGCCGAACACGTGCAAGACACCCTGGTAGCCGGAGGAGGCTTGTGCGAACGAGATGCCGTTCAATTCATCCTGGAAAATGCATCGAAATCAATCGACTGGCTGGTAGAGCAAGGCGTGCCTTTTTCTCGCGAAGACGAAGAAGGCCCCAGCAATACCGAACCGAACGGGTTTCACCTCACCCGCGAAGGCGGCCACAGCCGCAGGCGAATTCTGCACGTGGCCGATGCCACCGGTGACGCTGTGCAAACCACACTTGAGGCCAAGGCACGCAACCACCCCAACATTCAACTGTTTGAACACCACATGGTAATCGACCTGATTACCGGAGACCGGTTGAGCGAAAAGAAGGCAGGTATTCTGGGCGCTTACGTTCTGGACGAGCAATCGCAACGCGTACTTACTCTGACCTGTCCCTACATTGTTCTGGCCTGTGGCGGTGCCGGCAAAGTGTACAACTACACCACCAACCCGGACACCGCAACCGGTGATGGTATCGCCATGGCCTGGCGGGCGGGTTGCCGAATCGCCAACATGGAGTTTATCCAGTTCCACCCGACCTGCCTTTACCACCCTTATGCCAAAAGCTTTTTAATCACCGAAGCGGTACGCGGAGAAGGTGGTTTACTGAAGTTGCCCGATGGCACACGGTTCATGCCCGATCACGACGAGCGGGCCGAACTGGCCCCACGCGATGTGGTTGCGCGCGCAATCGACTTTGAAATGAAAAAGCGTGGCCTGGATTGCGTATACCTTGATATCAGCCATGAACCGGCCGAAAAGCTGAAAAAGCACTTCCCCACCATTTACAAACGCTGTCTGGAACTTGGTATCGACATCACCAAGCAAGGCATTCCCGTGGTGCCTGCAGCGCATTACACCTGCGGGGGTGTTGTAACCGACCACAACGCCCGCACTGATATTCCCGGCCTGTATGCCGTGGGCGAAACCGCCTACACAGGCCTGCACGGCGCCAACCGCCTTGCCAGCAACAGCTTGCTGGAATGCGTGGTACTTGGGCAAGCAGCCGCCAACCATATTTTGAGCAAACCCCACCGTGAGACTATCGGGCTGCCCGATTGGGATGAAAGCCGGGTTACCGACCCTGATGAAGAGGTTGTGATTTCCCACAACTGGGCTGAACTGCGCCAAACCATGTGGAACTACGTGGGCATTGTGCGCACAGACAAACGCCTGGAACGCGCGCAACACCGTATTCAATTGCTGCGAGAGGAAATTCTGGAGTTTTACAGCAACTTCCGCGTAAGCAGGGATTTGCTGGAATTGCGTAACCTGGTCGATGTGGCCGATTTGATCGTGACCAGCGCTTTAAGCCGCAAGGAAAGCCGTGGTTTGCATTTCAGTGCAGACTACCCAGGCACGCTACCCAAAGCTTTTCCCACGGTGCTGCAGCGCCCCAAGAAAAAGTGAATTGGTGCCGGGCTACGTAGTACTACACAGGGCTAAGCCAACACCAATACTCGGCCATGTTTTTGCCGAGATCGGTGAGCAAGAATTAATTCAAAAAGGGATCAAGCGGTTTTCAGTGAGGAAGTAGGCAACTCCGACGAGTTGGTGTCAACACTGGCAACTCCAACAAGTTGGCCTATCTAAAGCCTCAATCCAAAACCCGCAATGAGTAATCCACCGCCGTAATGTCTTTCGTGAGAGACCCAATCGAAATACGGTCCACACCGGTCTCGGCAATTGCCCGCACCGTGTGCTCGTTCACTCCGCCCGAAGCTTCCAGAATGGCCCTGCCCTTGTTCACCTCAACCGCCACCCGCATGGCTTCAAGGCCAAAGTTATCCAGCAGAACCGACTTGGCTCCCGCCTGCAACGCTTCTTCAAGCTGTACCAAACTTTCGACCTCAATTTGTACGCTCACATGTGGAGCACCCAGCGTGTCTGCATTGGCCAATACCTGTGCAATGCCTCCCGCAGCAGCAATGTGGTTTTCCTTAATCAAAATGCCATCATACAAAGCCAGGCGTTGATTCAAACCGCCCCCCACACGCACGGCATACTTCTGTGCCAGTCGCATTCCAGGCAAGGTTTTTCGGGTGTCCAGAATGGAAGCATTGGTGCCCTGGATCAGCCGCACGAAATGGCGGGTACGGGTGGCGACAGCCGAAAGCAGCTGCAAATAATTCATCGCAGAGCGCTCTGCAGTCAGTAACGGCCGTGCATTGGCATCAATTTCACACACCACGGTCCCAGGCTGCACCTCATGTCCTTCAGGTACTCGCCAATCCAAACGGGCATCAGGACATAACGCGTTGAATACCCCATTGAACCAGTCCTGACCGCACACCACAGCCTTGTCTCGGCACAACAACTGCGCAGTGCACCGCTTTCCCTCGGGAACCAACAGGCCTGTCCAGTCTGTATTGCCCATGTCTTCGGCAATCGCATCGTGTACGTTCTTTATCAAAGCAAGCTCAAGCGCTGGCCCAAACGATTGAAACAGTTCCGAACGATTCATGCTGGCCCAACCCCTTTGTGCGCCTGCTCCAGTCGGCCCTGTCCCCTCGGCCCTGAAATACCGTGGGTTTTCGCGAAATCCAGCATGCGATCTATGCAGCGGTAGGCCTGTTTACCCAGCACTGAATCTACATGCACCTCCCCCATACCAGAGTCAAAACCTGTCCTGAGAACATCACGCAGGTTTTTCAAACCATTCATCGCCATCCAGGGGCAGTGAGCACAACTTTTACAGGTGGCCGAATTGCCTGCAGTGGGTGCTTCAATCAATGTTTTACCCGGTGCAAACTGACGCATTTTGTGAAGAATACCGTTGTCAGTGGCCACTATATAAAAGTCAACACCCGGTGTTTGAGTGGCTTTGATCAACTGAGTGGTCGAGCCAACCACATCTGCAAGCGCCACAACATCAGCAGGTGACTCCGGATGCACCAACACCATAGCCTGTGGATATTGCGCTTTCAGCGCCTTGAGTTCCTCAGCCTTGAACTCGTCATGCACCAGGCAAGAGCCTTGCCACAACAACATGTCAGCGCCGGTTTGTTTTTGAATGTACTGCCCTAGATGCCTATCGGGCGCCCAAATCAGCTTTTCGCCCTTGGCATGCAAATGGCCAACAATATCCAAAGCAATGCTTGAAGTCACCATCCAGTCAGCGCGCGCCTTCACGGCCGCACTCGTGTTGGCGTACACCACAACGGTGCGATCAGGGTGTTGATCACAAAATGCATTGAACTCCTGTGCCGGGCAGCCAAGGTCCAAAGAGCAGGTGGCATCCAGGTCCGGCATGAACACGCGTTTTTCTGGGTTCAATATCTTGCTGGTCTCGCCCATGAATCGCACGCCAGCCACCACCAGGTTCTTGTGCTGGCTTTCTCGACCAAAACGCGCCATTTCCAAAGAATCAGACACGCAACCGCCAGTTTCCTCGGCCAGGTCCTGCAACTCCGCATCCACATAATAGTGAGCGACCAAAACCGCATCACGCGCTTTCAGCAAAGCCTTGATTTCCGCTTTTAGTTCAGCGCGCTCTTGCGGGGCAGGTTGCTCAGGCACTCGCGCCCAAGCCTGAGAGGGTTTACAACTCAAAGAGGGATTTAATTGCGAGGGGAGATCAAACTCCACAGGCTTGATGTTTACTTGATTCACTGAAACGCTCGGAATAACGTGTTCGAATCCGATATTTTACACCTCTGAACCAGGAAAATCCTTTAATTTCCAGGACGGAACAACTTGCTGAACTTTCCCCCATAAGCGGTTACTTAGGTTGAGCATTCGTAAAATGCTGCAATGCAAATAGCCAAAAACCAGGCTTTTCATTGCATTTTCAATTTTTTGATTACTCCTGGAGCAATTCAATGTTCAAGCAATCCGTTCGGACCCTTTCTATTATTGCAGCACTTTTCTCGATGCACACTGCCGCCTCCGCTTCTTGCGTTGGTGCAGACTGCCAAGTAGACATCACTGGTAGCTTTGGTTTCACCTTGGGACAAAACACCAATGGCATTTTCGTTCAAAACAACCGTGGCTCCAATGTAGCTGTTGTTGGCCTAAGCAACCTGGTTATGCGCGATAGCGGCGACATCACTGCAACCGCAAATGCAATTGGCAACAACATCAGCATCTCCCTGAACGAAACATCTACAGTTCCCGTTCGTCACATTTCTCAAAGCAATTACGGCAATCAGGCTGCATCAGTAGCTGTTCACCAGCAGTGGATTTCCAACACTGGTGACGTTACTCTTGAATCAATCAGCATTGGTAACAACCTGAGCTTGACCCTGGAAGATGTCAGCATGAGCAACTTCTCTGCTGCACAGTGCAACGTAAGCAACAACGTGGCAAGCACAACATTCGTGTGGGATCCAACAAGCTTGACAGCCGCTTCAACAGCTGTTGGCAACAACATTTCAATCAATGCCGTTCGTCCCTAATTGAACTTTTTGCCCCGGGAGCATTACTTAATTGTCCTGTCTGACTTGGCGGGAAGATTGCCCGGGGCAATCCATTCTTTACAGTCAAATCCAAGTTAAACACTTATGGAAAAAAATCGAATGAAAAAAACGACAGTGCTTATTGCCTCGCTTGCCTTGCATGCAACCGCCACATACGCCCAAACATTTGAAGGTAGCGTTAATTCATTCGAGACACCTTTCGGCATGAGAAGCGTTACCGATATCGATTCACCGGCGGGCCCTCGACGTGATGCGAATTTTAACCGCACACAAATTGAGTCTCCTGGCTTCGGCTTTTCAGCAACGGCAATTGGCAACCTGATTAATGTTCAAACCGAAGGGAACAACAACACAGTGGTCATCAATGCCACACAGATTAACAACAGCTCACAAAATGCCACGATAGACGGTGGCTTTTAAAGTCGTAACTCATTCCGTTGCCGAACACTGAAAAGGTTTTTTACTATGTCCCGTTACCCGTCATACAAGATTGCATTCATCACCGCAATGGCTGCCTCTGCCAGCGCCTGTACAACGCTTCCCTCTTTCAGCGAAGCAGAGTACGTCAGCCCTTTAGACGGAGCCAGCGTAGTAGAAAACACAACTCGTTACAGCAGCGCGCTTGAGTGCCTCAAGCCCATGATCGGCGGGCGTGGTCCTACAGCCAAGCGTTTTGCAGTGGGCCGAGTTAGCGACTTCACTGGAAAAGAAGATCTTGTAAACGGAAAACGGATCTCACAAGGTGCGGCACTCATGGTGATATCTGCCTTGGCCAAAACAGGTGTTCCAATCGTAGAACGATTTGATACCAACGTGGCCGACATGGAACTGAAGTATGCCGACAATAAACTGATCACAGACAATCCAGAAGGTAAGGCGCACCGACAAATTCTGTCCGCTTCAATTCCTGGGTCGGATTATCACATCGTTGGCGGCATCACTGAAGTAAACTACAACATTCGTAGCGGAAGTCTGGAAACCTCGTTCCGATTCATCGGTGCAGCAGCGCGTTACTTCGTCATGAACGTAGCGGTCGACTTGCGTGTTGTGAACACAAAAACACTGGAAGTGGTAAACACGCAGAGCCTGCAGAAGCAGATTATTGGTACCGAACTGAACGGTGGATATTTCCGGCTGTTCTCCGATGGATTGGCCGATGTGAATGCAGCTGAACGCACACAGGAACCTATCCAGAAAGGCTTGCGCATGGTAATTGAGCATGCCGTGTTCAAAATGATGACTGAAATGAACAACCTGCCTGCTGAAAATTGTGCATATCAGTCCACTCTTGCCAATACAAAGGCAGCAACCAAGGTTGCAACAAAAGCAACACCAACAGCAAAACCAGCACCTATCGTACTAACACCCCCGCCAACTTCCAACACAGCACAAGAAGACAGCGTCATGATTGATCCCTACACCGGTGAAATCATTCGTGACAAAAAAACGTCCACTGCATCAACTGCTGAAACAGCAACGCAAGGTGAAAGAACTGTACTGAAAGGTCTATTTGGAACCTCTTCAACCTCATCTCAAGAGACTACTGACACCTCAAAACGGGAAATGCAGGAAAAAATGCTGTGGGGTAACAGACCTCAAATTCGTTAGTGTTCATTTCTTAAGTCAATAAAAAAGCCTCAAATCAATTTGAGGCTTTTTTATTTATATCTCCGCTTGATCAATCCGATCAATTTTCAAGCTGAACGTCATCTTCTGAAATTGGTGTTGCCAAAATTTTATCAATTCGCTTTTGGTCCATGTCCACCACTTCAAAACGCCAACCTTCCCAATCCACCGTATCGCCCGTGGCTGGCAAACGACCAGTCAGCAACATCACCATTCCACTCAACGTGTGGTAACGCCCCTTCTCTTCCTCAGGAACACTTTTAATGTTTAAAGTGTCCTTCAACTCGAGAATTGCAATCGCGCCGTCCAGTAACCAGGACCCATCTTCGCGCTGCACGGCCCAGGAGTCTTCCTTGTTGTGCGGAGTAAATTCACCGGTCAAGGCTTCCATCAAATCGTGCAGGGTCACAATGCCTTCAAGTTCGCCGTACTCGTCAATCACGAAAGCAATATCCATGTTATTGCTGCGGAACTGGGTTAGCAACTCCATGCCTGTAAGGGTTTCAGGCACAAAAACGCACTGCTGTAAATTGGTGGAAAAGTCGGGCATTTTGCCCTGTGCAGCGTAGGCCAAAGCCTGCTTGGCGTGAATTACTCCAATCAGGTTGTCGAGGTTTCCATCCACAACCGGAAAACGTGAATACTCCGATTCGATTACTCGCTTCAGGTTTTCTTCTTGGGGCAAGCGAATATCCAGGTACAAGACATCGGACCGTGGAATCATCAACGAACCCAATTGGCGATCGTCCAAGCGGAATACGTTGCGCAACATGGTGTGCTCGCTGCTTTCGATCACGCCGGAAACAGACCCCTCGTCCAACATGGCATGAATTTCTTCCTCAGTCACGCCATTGTCCGTATTTTCCTTCACCCCCATAATGCGCAACAAACCACGCGTGGAGAAGGATAAAAACATGACGAAAGGACGCGTGGCAACTGCCAGAATTTGCATTGGCCGCGCCACCAGGCGCGCGATTACTTCCGGGCTGATTTGCCCAAGACGTTTGGGTACTAGTTCACCAACCACAATCGACACATAGGTAACACCAACCACCACGATGGCAGTGGACACCACATCAGTCATCGCCACTTCCAGTCCAAAAGTTTGAAGCCAGAGTGCCAAAGGTTGAGCCAAAACCGCTTCACCCACAATACCGCTAAGCACACCAATCGATGTGATACCAATTTGCACAGTCGATAAAAACTTGGTGGGATCTTCAGACAACTTGAGTGCTACCGCAGCGGATTTATCACCCTCTGCGGCCAACTTCATCAAGCGGGCCTTCCTGGCAGTAACCAGCGCAATCTCGGACATGGCAAACAAGCCGTTGGTCACAATTAGACCAATCAGAATCAGCACTTCCATGTCAATTCTCCTTGCCTTGCGGGCGCAACAAAGGTTTGAAGCACAAGGCTTGTTTGAGCATTGGCGGTCGGGAAGAACTTTGTACTAAGACGCGCAAAAAGCGCTTGGAAGGGGGTAGCCAAGAAAGGCCGAGTGAAGTTTGAACAACTTCGACAACTGGAACTATCCATAGATGGTCGGGAAAGGCCCGAGCACTCCTGTATAAAAAAAACACCGCCTAATCGTACAAAGACGAAGGGGCGGTGTCAATTTTTCTTTTAAAAATCAGGTCTTGTGGTAAATCTCAGACCCTTTCTTGATGAACTCGATGGATTTTTCTTCCATTCCCTTGTTCAAGGCATCTTTTTCCGAAACTCCCAGCTTTTCAGCGTATTCGCGCACGTCTTGGGTAATTTTCATGGAACAGAAATGAGGGCCACACATGGAGCAGAAATGCGCCACCTTCATGCTTTGCTTGGGCAGGGTTTCATCGTGAAATTCACGTGCCGTGTCGGGATCCAGGCCCAGGTTGAATTGGTCTTCCCAACGGAATTCGAAACGCGCTTTCGACAAGGCATTGTCGCGAATTTGAGCGCCAGGGTGCCCCTTGGCCAAATCAGCGGCATGGGCAGCAATTTTGTAGGTAATGATGCCGTCTTTCACGTCTTTTTTGTTCGGCAAGCCCAAATGTTCCTTCGGGGTTACGTAGCACAGCATGGCGCAACCGTACCAGCCAATTTGTGCGGCACCAATGCCGCTGGTAATATGGTCATAACCGGGGGCAATGTCGGTGGTCAATGGGCCTAGCGTGTAAAAAGGTGCTTCATGGCATTCCTTCAACTGAATGTCCATGTTTTCTTTGATCAATTGCATGGGCACATGGCCTGGGCCCTCGATCATTACCTGAACATCGTGCTTCCACGCGATTTGGGTGAGTTCGCCCAAGGTACGAAGCTCGCTAAGCTGGGCTTCGTCATTGGCGTCCCACACCGAGCCTGGGCGCAAACCATCGCCCAGAGAGAAGCTGACGTCGTAGGCCTTCATGATTTCGCAAATCTCTTCGAAATGCTCGTACAGGAAGCTTTCCTTGTGGTGCGCCAGGCACCACTTGGCCATGATGGAACCACCACGGGAAACAATACCGGTCATGCGGTTTGCGGTAAGCGGCACATAGGCCAAGCGAACACCCGCATGAATGGTGAAGTAATCCACACCCTGCTCAGCCTGCTCAATCAATGTGTCGCGGAAAATTTCCCAAGTCAGGTCTTCGGCTTTGCCATTCACTTTCTCTAGGGCCTGGTAAATGGGTACGGTACCAATGGGCACTGGGCTGTTGCGCAAAATCCATTCGCGGGTTTCGTGAATGTGCTTGCCTGTAGACAGGTCCATGACTGTATCGCCACCCCAACGGATGGCCCAGGTCATTTTCTCGACTTCTTCACCAATAGATGATGAAACAGCCGAGTTACCAATGTTGGCATTGATTTTCACCAGGAAGTTGCGGCCAATGATCATCGGCTCAATTTCAGGGTGGTTAATGTTGGCTGGAATAATGGCGCGGCCGCGTGCAATTTCATCGCGCACGAACTCAGGCGTAATTTGCTCGGGAATTGCGGCACCAAAAGACTGGCCTGGGTGCTGACGAGTCAGCAAATCAACCATTTTTGCGCCAATTTTTCCGCCGGCGCTTTTCAGGCTTTCAATGTATTCCTGGCGGCGCAGATTTTCGCGAATGGCCACATATTCCATTTCAGGCGTAATAATGCCCTGGCGGGCGTAGTGCATTTGCGTCACATTCTTGCCAGCCTTGGCTTTGCGGGGCTTGCGTTGAAGGTTAAAACGCAGCTCGGTCAATTTTGGGTCGTTCAGGCGTTCGATGCCATAGGCAGAGGTGGGGCCAGTGAGCAGTTCAGTGTCGTTGCGCTCTTCAATCCAGGCACTTCGAATGGCTGGCAGGCCAGAACGAATATCAATTTTTGCATTTGGGTCGGTGTAAATGCCCGAGCAGTCGTACACATAAATTGGCGGGTTTTTCTCGCCACCAAAAGAGGTGGGCGTGTCGTCTTGAGAAATTTCACGCATGGGCACCTGAATGTCGGGCCGGGAGCCCTGCACATACACCTTGCGGGAATTTGGAAGTGGTTTGACCGCGGCTTCGTCAACCTTGGCGGTTGCGGCGATAAAGTCTGGATTGGCGCTCATTAATACTCCTGTTGGGCGTGAATCGTATTGTGCCGGGTGCATAAACATTCCACCCAGCAAAGCCCAAGGAGCACAGCCAGTGAAACGCTTCCTGCAAACAGCATTATCTGCACAGGTGTGAGGGTTTTTCTCACCCGGCAACAATTTGCCAGGACCCCTGCGTTAAACTTCAATTAGCCTAGAGTATAGGCTTGTGCTGGTAACACCTCAATACGCGGTTTGCACAAGGCGCTCTTTTTGTTCAACTTTATCGGATCACGCAATTCAATGGGCAACAGACTCAGTTCAATTACCACCCGCACCGGCGACGACGGCACCACTGGCCTGGCCGATGGCAGCCGCTTGGCAAAAAACGATTTGCGCGTACATGCCATGGGCGATGTTGACGAATTGAACAGCCACATTGGTTTGATACTGACAGAAGCGTTGCCTGAGCGGCTTGCCACCGAACTGACCCGAATTCAACATGACCTGTTCGATTTGGGCGCCGCCCTTTGCATGCCGGGTTTCGATGTGTTTCCACCACAGGCAGTGGCAAGGCTAGACCACCTTATCAAAGAATTCAATGAGCCCCTGCCCCGCCTTGAAGAATTTATTTTACCCGGCGGCAGCAAGGCTTCAGCTTACACGCACATTGCGCGCACGGTGTGCCGCAGGGCGGAGCGGGTACTGGTCGACCTGAATCAACAACAAAAGCTGCCCGAAGACCTGCTGCTGTACATGAACCGGCTTTCCGATTTTCTGTTTGTGGCCTCCCGTTGGATTCACCACAAAAAAGGCGTTCGCGATGTGCAGTGGAAGAAAGGATTCAACCGTCCTCAAGAATAACTTCGAGATAAAACAAGTTTTGCGGTTTCAATTCCGTTCAGATTTTTTCAGGCGGTGAAGAAGCCTCTGGTCGGTTTTGCTCCACGGGGTCTTTGGGTGGATAGAAAAATTCACCCGGTGTTGTCCAAAACCTTTTTGCAACGCGACCAGCCAGTGGAAGACTTTCAAGCCGACGAACGCCTCGCGCACGCAGAGCAGTAAAAAACGCCAGGCTGAAACTGACAACCAGGTTCACCATGCCGATCAGGAAAACACCCAATCCAGCCACTGAAATTTCCAGCCACCCCAACATGAATTCATGCGCCTGAATGCCGTAAGCCATATTGGCTGCTGCGAAAGTAATGTGGCGAATATCAATAGGCAGACCCAGAATCAGCCCCACGAAACCAGCTGAACCCAGCATGCAGCCGAAGAAAAAGTTACCGGCCAAAGCACCCGTGTTTTTGCTAAGGTAATCGGCCAGCTTGTTGGTCCACACCACCCCGAGACGCTTGCGCAACCAGCTTAGTTTACGGATTCGATCAGGTATGCGGTGATAAATCGACAGGTTGTCGTAGTAACCAGCAATTACACCCGCCAAAAACAGAAATACCCCGGCAATGGCCGCATGGGGAAGCGCCGCTGAAAGCAAAGGGTTGAGTTCAAGCAACATTTTCTCGCCTTTCTCGATACCCACCGGAGGCTGCCCGAACAACAGAGTAAGCCCTACAGCCACTACAAAAGCGGTTGCAAAAGCGGGTAAAACATTGCCCCAAATGGAAATGAATTGGGTACGCGCCACTTGCACAATCAGTTCTACCACACGGTCGACGGAACTGAGCCTTCCGTTGGCCGCATCAATGGCCGCAGCAATTCGCGCTGCTGTCATGGCGGGCTGTTTGGTGGCTATGGTAAAACCCAACAGGTGAATGATCACAAAGCCAATGCCGTAATTCAGGCTAAAAAAAACAGCCTCCCAGAATGGCGGTAATTGCCAACCCGAGATAGCGGCCTTGAACAGCGACAAAAAAGCGATAACAATGCCTGCACCCATTGCAGCACGGGCCACTTTCCAATATTCAGAACGTGTTTCAGTGGCGTATTTTTCACCAGACTGGCTTGCGTGCTCTGTAATGCGCAAAGCCAATTTGTCAGTCAGCCCACGCCACAAATCGCCAATAGAATGCTTTCTGTTTTCTTCACGCGTGAGGGTGCAAAAAAACTGCACGCAAGTACCCACCCGGTCGTCGGTGGGCAGCGCGCCCAACAGTTGCAACAAGCGCCGCATGCGGTTAATCGATTGCTCCAGCCGAATCAGCTGCATGCTTAAAGTAACCGAAATGCCTTGAACGCGAGCCTGCGCGTAGGCTTTCTTTATCTGTGCTTGACACTGGTCTAGCAATACGTCCAAGTGATCGCCCAGATCGTGCAAAGGCTCCATCTGACTCAGTTTTTCGTGAGCCTGCCCTATCATGTTTCGCAACTCCAGGTGTTGCTCGACAAAAGGCGAAGTATGCCGTTCAGCAATACCCAAACATCGAACAACTTCTGAGTCGATTCCCAGCGCAGCAATTCGTACCGCCAGCATTTCCATCGCCTCCAACATTTCATGTTGAATGCGTTTCCACAGGGGCATGGCTGGGTTCAACCACTGAAGCACATGAAACAGGCGGGTCCAGCTGACAACGCTGATCGATTCCAGCCACTCATGATCATCGGATTTGGTGAACATCACGCTGAGGGATTCGCGCAGGGTTTTGTCTTCAACCGTGGCAGGCAACAGGCGCTGAAAAATACGGTTTTTCATGGCCTGACCAAAGGTTTCATTGCCCAGAATGCCAAGTTCGGCAAAGGTGTACCGGTAACGGGATTCTTTTAGAAACTGTTCAAGGTAACCCTTGACCTGCACACGCAGGTCCTCGGACTGCTCAAGCGCTTCCACCAGCATGGAGAATCGCCGCTCGATTTCGAAGTCGGAGCCAGGCGCCCCTTCTCGAAACCATGCAATCAGGTGACACAAGTGGACAATGTCCACTTCATGCTCAGCTTCTGGAGCCATCCCTTTCAGGATGGTCAGCAGCGCACCTCGAATGTTGTAGTTTGGGTTCTTTGCCATATTCTGAATACTTGGTCAGAAAGCCAGTGTACCCGATGAACTGGCTATTTACTCCAACTGTCCTTCAGGGTGGTTGCCCGGTTAAACACAGGGTTGTCCAGCGTATTGTCTTTCAGGTCGTGAACGAAATAACCATGACGCTCAAATTGATACACAGTGCCAGTGAAAGCGTCTTTCAATCCTGCTTCCAGATAGGCTTTCACTTCTGTCAGTGAATTCGGGTTCAAACTGTCCATGAAGTTCTTGCCACCGGAATCGGGGTGCTCTTCAGTGAACAGGCGATCATAAAGGCGCACGGTGGCTGGCAGGCAATCTTCCGCATCCACCCAGTGAATGTTGCCTTTTACCTTGTAAGTATCTGCACCTGGAGTACCCGATTTGCTGTCCAGAAACACATTGGCATGCACAGCAATTACCTTGCCGCTTTCATCTTTGTCGCAGCCGGTGCACTCGATTACATAGCCGTAGCGCAAACGAACCCTGTTGCCGGGAAATAGGCGGAAAAACTTTTTTTCCGGGTTTTCCTGAAAATCCTCGGCTTCAATCCACAGGCGCTTGCCAATGGTGAACTGACGCATGCCCAAATGCGGGTGGTGTGGGTGAACAGGCGCAGTGCACAGGTCGGCCCAGTCGTCGTCTACGTTGTCCAGAATCAGTGGAATGGGATCAAGCACAGCCACGGCCCTGTGCGCTACCGGGTCGAGTGTGTCGCGCAAAGCGCCCTCAAGCACGGAGTAGTCGATCCAGGAATCAGACTTGGACACGCCGATGCGAGCACAGAATAACTGAATGGCCTCGGGGGTGTAGCCACGGCGGCGCAAACCCACAATGGTGGGCATGCGGGGGTCATCCCAACCGCTTAGTTTGTTTTCAGTCACCAATTGTTGCAGCTTGCGCTTGCTGGTTACCACATAGCTGAGGTTCAAGCGTGCGAATTCAATCTGCTTGGGCAGTGGGTGGCTTAGCAGAGGTTTTAACTTCGTACCATCGACAGCCTGTTGTTCACTGGCCAGGTTGTTCAGCAGCCAGTCGTAGAACGGGCGCTGGTCTTCGAACTCAAGCGTACAAAATGAGTGGGTAATGCGCTCGAGTGCATCTTCGATAGGGTGCGCGAAGGTGTACATCGGGTAAATGCACCAGTCATCGGCGGTGCGGTGGTGAAAAGCACGGCGAATGCGGTAAATGGCGGGGTCGCGCATGTTCATGTTTGGGCTGGCCATGTCAATTTTGGCACGCAGTACGGCTGCGCCATCGGGCAGCTCACCGGCGCGCATGGCACGGAAGCGAGCCAGGCTTTCAGCGGCTGGGCGATTGCGGAATGGAGAATCGACACCGGCCTGGGTCAAGGTACCCCGATTGGCTCGCATGTCATCGGCATTCTGTTCATCCACATAAGCCAAACCAGCCTGAATCAGAAACTCAGCGGCCTGGTACATGAATTCAAAATAATCACTGGCGTAGTACAAATTGTCGTCGCCAAAGTTTTCCCAGCGAAAACCCAACCAGTGCACCGCATCCAGAATGGAATCAGCGAATTCTTCGCTTTCCTTTTCTGGGTTGGTGTCATCAAACCGCATATGGCAAGCGCCACCATATTCTTTGGCCAAACCAAAGTTCACGCATATTGCCTTGGCATGCCCTACATGCAAGTAGCCATTGGGCTCTGGCGGGAAACGCAGGCGTATGGTGGCGGGGTCGGCGGGTGCCCCCTCGTGTACATCAGCACCACCAGGCCTACCAGCCCAAGGACGTACTTGGTACTCGGGCTTTTTCAAGTCCGCATCGATAATATTGCGAAGGAAGTTGGAGGCGGGGGCGTTATCAACCCCGGGAGCGTTATTTTTATTTGCAGAATCAGACATCAGCACATCCTTTTGGCGAATGCGCTGATGTTAGCAAAAACAAACCTTAGGCAACGGCCAAGGACTCGCCCTTTTTGGAAGAAATTCCAGTAAATGCAAAATCCAGTTCGGGCTGCTTGCCATTCATGATGGATGCAATTGAACGGCCGGATCCACAAGAATGAGTCCAACCCAGCGTTCCATGGCCGGTATTCAAATACAGGTTTGAAATTTTGGACACGCCAATGTACGGTACATTGGATGGCGTGGCTGGGCGTAAACCGGTCCAGTAAACAGCCTTTTCAGGGTCGGCCATACCGGGGAACAATTCCATCACCCGGCGAGTAATCGCCTTGCAACGCACGTCGTTCAGGTTGGTACTGTAACCGTTCAGTTCGGCTGTACCCGCAATACGCAATTTGTCTCCAAGGCGGCTGAACACCAGCTTGTACTCGTCATCGGTCAGGCTTACCTGCGGGGCCTTGCTGGCATCGTCAATTTGCAGGGTGGCCGAGTAACCTTTGGCGGGGTAAATCAGCAGGTCCACGCCCAGGTCTTTTACCAACATGGGGCTGTAGCTGCCCATGCAAAGCAGGTATTTGTCAGCTTTCAGCACTTGAACCTGACCATCTGCACCGCGAACACGAACGCCGCTAATTTTGCCACCTTCTATGTCCAGGCCCAGAATGGCTGTGTCGTACTTGAATTCAACGCCCTTGGCTGCGCAAAGCTTGGACAGGTTTTGAGTGAACACGTGTGCATCACCACTTTCATCTGCTTCAGTGTAGGTGGCGCCAGCGATTTTGCTCTTCACTGTGGCCAAAGCAGGTTCAAGACGAACGGCCTCGTTTGCATCAATCACTTTGCGGTCACAACCGAATTCACGCATGATTTCAGCGGGTTCCAGTGCATCGTCAAATTCTTGCTGATTGGTGTAGAAGTGCAAAATACCTTTGGTCAAGCAGTTGTATTCAATGCCTGTTTCTGCGCGTAATTCCTGCAGGGTATCGCGGCTAAAGGTGCCCAAATTCACCATTTGAATAATATTGTGGCGGGTTTTTTCAGGCGTACATTCACGCAGAAACTGCATGCCCCAGCGCCACTGGCGTGCATCGGCACGCAAACGGAACAGAAGTGGAGCATCTTCTTTCATCAACCACTTCAGCACCTTTTTGGGCGCGCCCGGATTGGCCCAGGGTTCAGCGTGAGAAACGGAAATTTGGCCGCCGTTGGCGAACGAGGTTTCCATGCCGGCAGCGGGCTGACGGTCCACCACGGTAACGTCAAAACCTTCTTTTTTTAAAAACCAGGCAGAAGTAATGCCAGTAACACCAGCACCGAGAACAATAGCTTTCATGAGGAATAAGCTCCACAAACAGTAAAAGGGCTTCGGCAAACAATTTGCCTTGTAGCCCCTCTCTGTCCGTTTGCCTGAAAGATTCACAACGAGTTGCGTTGCTTGCCTCTTCGGCGGCTGTACTTACGCAGCGATTGGCCGCGCACAGCGCTCTCCAGATTTGAATTCCTGAACCTGTACGGAAGCCTGAGCGTTCATGGGGATTGCGCCTACGGCGGGCAAGCACATGTACGTGCAGGCCACTCTCCAGATTCAGTTTATAATTGTACTACTGCGAACCTGGAGAAGCCAGTCTAAATTATTTCTTCAAGGCATCACGAATTTCACGCAACAACAGAATGTCTTCGGGTGTGGGTGCAGGCTCAGCAGGAGCAGCCTCCTCTTCCTTGATCAATGCTTTGGTCAGCTTGCTGACCTGGCGCACCATCATGAAAATAATGAAGGCGAGAATAGTGAAGTTAATCAAAACCGAAATGAAACTGCCGTAAGCCAGCACTGGCACGCCAGCAGCCCTCACAGCAGCCAGTGTGGGGGCCACGTTGGCCGGCACCTCGGCCAACGGCAAATACAAATTGGAAAAATCAAGGCTGCCAAAAATACGCCCAACTACCGGCATAATCACGTCGTCTACCAGGCTTTTTACAATGCCGCTGAACGCGCCACCAATAATCACCGCCACGGCCAGGTCAATCACGTTGCCCTTTACTGCAAACGCCTTGAAGTCTTTGAGCAAACTCATGTTGCCTCCTGTTCAAATGTATATCAATGTAAAAGTCCAATACCCGCGCAGATTATCCTTGTGGAATCCTTTCGGGGCAATACGGCAGGTGCTGGCTGGTGATAAAATCGCACCTCTTTGATTCAACAAAAGAAAGTGAGCCATGGCAGGACACAGTAAATGGGCCAATATTCAGCACCGTAAAAATCGGCAAGATGAAAAACGCGGCAAGGTGTGGACAAAAATTATTCGTGAAGTCAGTGTAGCCGCCCGTGTAGGCGGCGGTGACGTAGCCACCAACCCTCGCCTGCGCCTGGCCATGGAAAAGGCCGCAGCCGCCAACATGCCCAAAGACAACGTACAAAGGGCAGTTGCAAAGGCCACAGGTGAAGCCGAGGGCGTGAACTATGAAGAAATTCGCTACGAAGGCTATGGCGTGGGCGGTGCAGCAGTAATTATTGACTGCATGACTGACAACAAAGTGCGTACCGTGGCTGAAGTTCGCCATGCACTCACCAAGCACGGCGGCAACCTGGGCACTGATGGTTCGGTTTCTTTCATGTTCAAACATTGCGGCCAGTTTATTTTCGCACCAGGCCACAGCGAAGATGCAATCATGGAAGTGGCTCTGGAGAATGGGGCAGATGATGTTGTTACTTCCGACGACGGTGTAATCGAAGTGACCTGCCCTGTTCCAGAATTTCATACCTTGAAAACGGCTTTTGAAGCCGCCGGCATGAAATTCGAAAATGCGGAGCTAACGATGAAGCCAGCCAGCGAAACCGAGCTGGAAGGCGATGACGCCATTCGAATGCAGAAAATAATTGACATGCTGGAAGACCTGGACGACGTGCAACAGGTTTACACCAACGTGATCATCAACGAATAAAAAAGTACGGAGTGCTGCGAACATGAAAATTTTGGTGATTGGCTCTGGTGGCCGCGAACACGCCATGGCGTGGCGCATATGCCAAACCCCAGGCGTGACAAAGGTATTTGTAGCACCTGGCAATGGCGGCACAGCCCTGGAAGCCAAAATGGAAAATGTACCTATCGGCGACTTGAATGCCCTTGCTGATTTCGCAGAAAAAGAACAGGTTCACCTTACGGTGGTCGGCCCGGAAGCCCCATTGGCTGCAGGTGTGGTTGACCTGTTCCGCCAGCGCGGCTTGCGCATATTTGGCCCAGCCAAACTGGCTGCACAACTTGAAAGCTCAAAAGACTACGCCAAGGCTTTCATGAAGCGGCACAAAATTCCCACCGCCGAATACGAAACCTTCACCGATGCAGCCAAAGCCCACAATTATGTCAATGCCAAAGGTGCACCAATTGTGATCAAGGCCGATGGCCTGGCTGCTGGCAAAGGTGTGGTTGTGGCGATGAGCCAGGAAGAAGCCCACCAAGCCATCGACGACATGTTGTTGGGCAACAGCATGGGCAGCGCTGGCTCGCGTGTGGTGATTGAGGAATTTCTGGAAGGCGAAGAAGCCAGCTTTATTGTGATGGTTGACGGTGTTCATGCCCTGCCTATGGCCAGCAGCCAGGACCACAAACGCCTGCTCGATGGCGACCAAGGCCCCAACACTGGCGGCATGGGTGCTTACAGCCCGGCCCCGGTGGTTACGCCCACCATGCATGCCCGCGTGATGCGCGAAGTAATTTACCCAACCATTGCCGGCATGAAAAAAGACGGCCTTGTTTACACCGGCTTTTTGTACGCAGGCCTGATGATCGACGACAAGGGCGACATCAAGGTGCTGGAATTCAATTGCCGCATGGGCGACCCTGAAACACAACCCATCATGATGCGCCTGAAAAGCGATTTCGTGAATTTGCTGGACCACGCGATTGATGGCACGCTGGACAAAGTTGAAGCCGAATGGGACCGCCGCACCGCGCTGGGTGTGGTGATTGCAGCGCACAACTACCCACAAACCCCGCGAACAGGCGATGAAATTACCCTGCGTGCCGAAGCCAGTGACGAAGCTGTTGTGTTTCACGCCGGCACTGTTGAAAAAAACGGCAAAGCAATCACCGCAGGTGGCCGCGTTTTGTGCGCCACTGCTCTTGGCGACACCGTGCGCCAGGCGCAAGCCAAAGCTTATGAACTGGTGGACACCGTCAGCTTTGATGGCATGCAATTTCGAAGCGACATTGGCTACCGGGCAATTAACAGAAAGTAATTTGAAACCAAAAGGCACTTCAAGCATGACACCTTCCGAGCTGAACCAGGCAAAACAATACCTTCAAGGGTTACAAGCCAACATTATTGAAGGTATTGGTCAGTTCGAAAGCAAACCTTTCTTGAACGACTCCTGGGAGCGGGCAGAAGGCGGTGGCGGTTGCAGCCGCGTGCTTGAAGAAGGCAGTTTGCTTGAGCGTGGCGGCGTGAACTTCAGCCATGTAATGGGCGACAAACTACCGGGCTCGGCCACAGCCAGCCGCCAAGGTTTGGCCGGCGCAAGCTTTGAGGCCATGGGTGTTTCACTGGTATTTCACCCACGCAACCCCTACGTGCCCACCGTGCACATGAATGTGCGCCTGTTTGCAGCCACCACCGTGGAAGGTGAATCGGTGTGGTGGTTCGGTGGCGGCATGGACCTGACCCCCTACTACGGCTTTGAAGAAGACGCGAAACATTTTCACCAAAGCTGCAAGAACGCGCTTGACCCATACGGTGCGCATTACCACGCAAAATTCAAAAAGTGGTGCGACGAGTATTTTTACCTGAAGCATCGCAAAGAACCCCGGGGCGTGGGCGGTGTATTCTTCGACGATTTTTCCGAGTTGGGTTTCGAGCAAAGCTTTGCGCTAACTCGCAGCGTGGGCGATGCCTTTTTGAAAGCTTACCTGCCTATCGTTGAACGCCGCATGAATATGGCCTACGGCGAACGTGAACGCGACTTCCAGGCTTATCGCCGTGGCCGCTACGTTGAATTCAACCTGGTATTCGACCGGGGCACACTGTTTGGCTTGCAAAGCGGTGGGCGCACAGAATCCATTCTGATGAGCATGCCCCCCCAGGTGAAATGGCGCTATGACTGGAAACCTGAGGCGGGCAGCACCGAAGCACGGCTATACACCGATTTTTTGGTGGAACGCGACTGGTTGGCCGCCTAAACCATGCCCACACGGCAAATTTGCATCATCGGCGGCACCTTCAACCCCGTACACATGGGGCATTTGCAAATGGCGCGCTCGGCACAGGCGCAATGCATGGCCGATGAAGTGTGGTTCATGCCCGCAGGCCAACCTTGGCAAAAGCCCAACACCGACCTGGCCCCGGCAGCAATTCGTAAAAAACTGGTTGAACTGGCCATTGAAGGCGTGCATTCCTGGCGCCTGGAACCCTTTGAAATTGAGCATGAAGGCCCCACCTACACTGTCGATACGCTTGAAAAACTGAGCGAGAAGCACCCCGACCACAAGTTTTCTTTCGTAATCGGTGCCGACCAACTGGCCAACCTGACCAGCTGGAAACACTGGCAAAGCCTGTTCGATTACGCTCGCATTGGCGTGGTTGACCGCACCCAGTGGGGCGATTTCAAGGTACCCGAGGCTTTAAAACGACACTTGCTGCAAGACCGCCTGTTTCGAATTCCTATGCCGAGCGTCAACATCAGTTCAACCCAAATTCGCAGGCAATTAGAGTTGCTAAGCAGCGCCAATCGCGAAGTGGCAGAAACCGCCCGCTACAAACTTGAGGCCAGTCTGCCCACTGCCGTGTTCAAGTACCTGACACAGCACCCAATTTATGGTCGCACCCAGCCCTGAAAGTTGTTAGAATTCAGGCAATTAACAAACCTTTGGAATTGCATGGAATTGCGTAAACTGCAGCGCGTCGTGATTGACGCCCTCGAAGACATCAAGGCACAAGACATTGCCATCTTCGACACGACCCACCTTACCGGTGTTTTCGACCGAGTCATCATTGCCTCGGCAACCAACAACCGCCAAACCCGCGCTTTGGCCAACAACGTTCGAGAAAAAACCAAGGAAGCTGGCGGTGAAGTATTTAGCACCGAAGGTGAAGACACGGGCGAATGGGTGCTGGTCGACCTGGGCGATGTGGTGGTGCATTTGATGCAACCCGCCATTCGCGAGTACTACAACCTTGAAGAAATTTGGGGCGGCAAGCCCGTGCGCGTGAAGCTGAACCCGCACAGCCTGAGCAAACCCATGCCTGGTGTGGATTATTTCCCGCAACAGGCTGAGGCTTATTCCAGCCAGTACAACTAAGTTTTTCTCTTCGCTTTGAAAATCCACGTTATTGCCCTGTCTCACAAAATTGAGCCATGGGCCCAACAGGCGGTAGACCAGTTTCAGAAACGTTTTCCGAACGACTGGAAACTGACCATCAAAGAATTGAAACCAGAAGACCGGTCTGCGGGCAAACCTGTGGACCAAATTCTCGCCAAGGAAGCCGAGCGCATTCGTGCGGCCATTCCCCTAGGCGCGCGAGTGGTTGCACTAGACGAGCGGGGCGAACGCCACACCAGCAAAGCCTTGGCTGATCAATTACAGAAATGGCACAACAGCAGTGAAACCCTGTGCCTGTTGATTGGCAGTGCAGATGGGCTGGATGAAAATCTGAAGAAACAATGCCAGGGCATGTGGAGGCTTTCTGACCTTACCCTACCCCACGCACTGGCGCGCGTGCTGCTGGTGGAAGCGCTGTACCGCGCATTTTCAATTACCATTGGTCATCCTTACCACCGCGAATAAGCAGCACAATGAACACACCCGTTCGCCCAGAACACAGCGGCTTGCCTGCCCGGGTTTGGCTTGCTTCACGCAGCCCGCGCAGGCTTGAATTGCTTCAAACCCTTGGCTTGGAAGTGCAGGTATTTCTGGCCCAGAACAGCCCGGAAGCGGAAGCGCTTGAAACACCGTTTGAGCATGAAGACCCTTTGCTGTACGTACAGCGGGTTACACAACTGAAATTGAATACAGCAATTCAAGCCATGCGTGCGCAGCAATTAAGCGGCCTGGTATTGGCCGCTGACACCACTGTGGCGCTGAATGGTCACATTCTTGGCAAACCACAAAATGCTTCTGAGGCATTTCAAATGCTGCAAAGCCTTTCCAACACCACCCACCACGTACACACCGCTGTTGCAGGCGCCTGGCTACAAAGCAACGGCAGCACAACCGCGCGCCAAAATACTGTACAAACCTCGCATGTTGAGTTCGCAACACTTCCAGAAAACTTTATTCAAGTTTACATCGCCAGTGGCGAGCCTTTCGACAAAGCAGGTGCCTACGGCATTCAGGGGATCGCTGGGCAATATGTTCGCCACATTTCCGGCAGTCATTCTGGCATTATGGGTTTACCACTGTTTGAAACCAGCGAATTGATACGCCACATTCAAACAGCGGCCCAAAGTGAAGCTGCAACAAGAATCGATTAATACCCAAAGAAGCAAAAAATGATGAACGAACAAATACTGGTGAATGTGACACCGCAGGAAACGCGCGTGGCCATTGTTCAGCACGGTGCTGTGCAAGAACTTCACATTGAACGAACATCAACCCGGGGTATTGTGGGCAACGTGTACCTTGGCAAAGTGGTGCGAGTTTTACCTGGCATGCAGTCCGCGTTTGTTGATATTGGGCTGGAACGCGCCGCGTTTTTGCATGTGGCCGACCTGTGGGAGCACCGCACCTACAACCACCACCAATCGAAACAGAACGGCAACCCACCGCCCGCCATTGAGAAAATGGTGTTCGAGGGGCAAACCATCATTGTGCAAGTCAGCAAAGACCCCCTCGGCACAAAAGGTGCGCGCTTAACCACACAAATCAGCCTGGCTGGCCGCATGCTGGTACACCTGCCGCAAGACCCACACATTGGCGTTTCGCAGCGCATTGAAAATGAAGGCGAGCGTGAGGAACTGCGGGCAAAACTAACCCGCCTGCTGCCTGAAAACACAGGTGGCTTCATTATTCGCACCCACGCTGAAGAAGCCACAGATGAAGAACTGACAGCCGATGTAAATTACCTGCGCACCCGCTGGCGCGAGATGCTGGAATTGACCCGCACCAAACCGGCCCCCAGCCTGATTTACGAAGACCTCACTATGGCGCAGCGCGTGGTTCGCGACTTGGTCAGCACAGATACCCAGGCCATTCTGATTGACTCCAAGGAAACCCTTAAAAACCTGCTGACCTTTGCAGAAACTTACGCACATGAAACCAAAGACCGTCTTCAACTGCACCAAGGCGAGCGGCCCTTGTTCGAGCTTTACAACATTGAAGACGAATTGCAAAAGGCGCTGGGTCGTCGGGTTGAATTGAAATCGGGTGGGTATGTAATCATCGACCAAACTGAAGCGCTTACTACTATTGATGTAAACACCGGTGGTTTTATTGGCGCACGCAACTTTGAAGAAACGGTTTTCAAAACCAACCTGGAAGCTGCACATACAATTGCACGACAACTTCGCCTGCGTAACCTGGGTGGCATTATCGTGATCGACTTTATCGACATGGGCACTGAGGAACACAAAAAAGCAGTACTGAACGAATTGCAGAAAGCCCTGGACCGTGACAGGGCGCGAACCAGCGTGACCGACTTTTCTCCGCTGGGCCTGGTTGAAATGACCCGCAAGCGCACCCGAGAAAGCCTGGCGCATTTGTTGTGTGAACCCTGCCCCAGCTGCCAAGGTAAAGGGCAAGTAAAAACAGCGCAAACTGTGGCCTATGAAATTATGCGGGAGATTGTGCGCGAAAGCCGCCAGTTCAACCCCAAAGAATTTCGCATACTGGCCAGCCCTGCAGTGATCGACCTTTTTCTTGAAGAAGAGGCACAACACCTGGGTATGCTGGAGGAATTTGTGGGCAAGCCAATCACCCTGCAAGTCGACAACCTGTTTGTGCAAGAACATTACGACATCATTCTGACATGAACCTGAGCATAGCCAGCCAACAACGCCTTGCACTTCTTGCCCAAGAAAGCGGCAAGCGTGTGTTGCTGCCCTGCCCCTTGAATCAACGTACATTCGATTTTTCCAGCAACGATTACCTGTGCCTGTCCCAGCGTGGCGACATTTTAGAGGCCGGCCATGAATGCGCCAAACAATACGGCGCCGGTGCTACAGGCTCTCGCTTGTTGTCGGGTAACCTGGATTGTTTTGAGGCACTGGAAGCGCAGATTGCGCAATTTAAAAATGCCGAGGCTGCACTGGTGTTTTCAAGCGGCTACCAAGCCAATGCCAGCGGGTTGGCTGCGTTGCTGGACAAAAGCCTGTGGGGAAGCACTGAGCCTTTGGTATTTACTGACCGCTTGAACCACGCCAGCCTGCACCACGCCTGCCAACTGGCGGGTGTAAAGCAAATACGTTTTCGCCACAACGACATGACGCATTTGGCTGAACTGCTCAGCAAACACATTGAATCAACACAGCCAAAAATTATTGTGTCAGAAACTGTGTTCGGCATGGAAGGTGATTTACTTCCCATTGAACAACTTGCAGAAATTGCCTTGCAACACAAAGCCGTGGTGTATCTGGATGAAGCCCATGCCACCGGGGTGTGGGGCCCAGAGGGTCGAGGGCTGGGGGCCATTCAACACCCAGCAATTGATTCGCTAAAAGCCATGGGCCACTGGGTGATCATGGGCACCTTCAGCAAAGCCGTGGGCGTAAGCGGTGCTTATATTGCTTGCAGTGAAATATTCAAGCAGTACCTGGTCAACCGCTGTACTGGCTTTGTGTATTCCACCGCGCCCTCGCCTTTCGTTATTGGGGCGGTCAGCAAAGCACTGGAAATTATTCCGGGCCTGAACAAAGAAAGGGCCATGCTGCACCAGGCAGCTGAAACACTGCGCCAGCAAGTGCATGACATTGGGTTCGATACAGGCTTATCGAATACCCACATTGTGCCCTTGGTGGTGGGCAGCAACACAGCATGCCTAGAACTGAAAAGCCATTTGCAGCAGGCTGGAATTCGAACATCTGCAGTGCGCCCACCCACAGTGCCACCCAACGCCGCGCGGGTACGGCTTGCATTGAACACTGGCCACGCACCCGCAGTGTATGAACAACTGCTGCACGCATTGGCTAACTGGAAGGTGGTTGCATGAAGCAGCCCGAGATTACCCAAGTGCTTTTAATAGCCCACGGCTGGGGTTATAACCACCGTTTTTTTGACGCGCTTTTGAATGAATTACCGACAGAAGTTAAAACACACACCCTGTTTGTTTGCCTGGAAGCAGGCTACTTTCCCGAACAAGCCCAGCAAGGCCTAATGATTTACACCACTGGTAGTAATAAAGTTGCTACCACTACAGTAGGTAGTTGTACCACTGGCATGTGGGAACATTACCCCGCAGAAGCACTGCACAGCCTGGTGCTGGCGCATGCCGAAGTACCCTGGCTGGGTTTGGGACATTCGCTGGGGTTTTCAAAACTGCTAAATTTTTCGGTGCGCTGGCACAGCCTGTTCAGCTTGCATGGGTTTACGCACTTTACCAACAACCGCGTGCTTGCCCGAATGATCCGCAAGGCCGAACAAAACATGGCCGAAGTGCTTGGCGATTTTCATCAGCGCTGCGGGCACATTCCACAATGGGCTACCCTGAATGAACAAGCCCTGCTGGCCGATCTTCGCAGCATGCAAGAATTGAACGCCGAAAAGGCATTACTACAGGCCCTTGCACAGGGTGCTGAATTGCACGCCTGGGCCAGCAACAGCGATGAAATAGTGCCGCTGGCTTTGGCACAACAATGCTTTGACAAGGCACTGAAACAGCAAAACCGTATGCTGCTCACACTGGCTTCAGAGCATGCGGGCATTGCCACCGCCACCGCGCGGTATACTGACACCTTATTACCCCTTCTCAGCCAGCATTAATTTCAAGCTGTATTGAAATGTCTGAATACGCCTTACCGCGAAAACTGAATTCAGCCCAAGCTGCCTCGCGCCGCTTCTCTGATGCTGCCCGCGATTACGATCACCATGCGCGCGTACAAAAACATTCTGCCCAACACCTTTGCCAGTGGCTGGATCAAATGCTGCCACTCAATTTCAAGCCCAACGCTTGCGTGGATGTGGGCAGCGGTACCGGTTTTTTAACCGAGCATTTACTGAACAAATTTCCGCAAAGCGCCGTGCATGCCGTTGACCTGGCGCAAGGCATGTTGACCGAACTAAAACGCAAATACCCCACCGAACGCCTGCACACCCACCTGCTCAATGGCGAGGAATTGGCAGTAGAACACCTGTGGATTCCCAACCATTCACTGCTTGTTTCGGGCATGTGTGCGCAATGGTTCAGCAACATTGAAGAGGCCATTCGGCGCTGGCTTTCAGTGTCCAACACCGTGGTTTTCAGCGTGCTGCTGGCAGGCTCATTTCAAGCCTGGGAAGTGGCGCACGAGGACACTGGGCAAACCAGCGGTTTACGACCCCTGCCAAGCGATGAACAGCTAAAACAAATCATGCATGCATTGGTGGCTGAAGGCATAGCAGCCCATACGGCACACCACACCAAAAACTTTCTGGATCACCACCCCGATGGGCTCTCATTTGCACGCAGCCTGCGTGCCATCGGCGCAGACCAACCACGCGTAAACCACACACCGGTTAACTTGCGCAAAGTGATCAACGCGCTGGGTGAGGCCTGCACCATGAACTACCACATTGGCTTTTACTACCTGGAACGGCCGTGAAACACTTGTTTGTAACAGGCACCGACACCGGCATTGGCAAAACAATTACCAGTGCCTGGCTGTGTAAACACTGGCAAGCTGATTACTGGAAACCAGTACAAAGCGGGCTTGAAGGCGGCAGCGACAGCGAATGGATTGCCCGCTTAAGCGGCTGCGCAGTACACCCGGAAACTTACCGTTTAAGCCAACCTTTGTCACCGCACCAGGCTGCTGACATTGATGGTGTAAAAATTCAGTTAAGCGATTTTGTGTTACCACAAGCAGAACGCTTGGTGGTAGAGGGTGCCGGCGGTTGCTTGGTTCCTTTGAACTGGCGCGAAACCATGCTCGACCTGATGAAAGACTTAAGCAGCTGTGCCTTGCTGGTGGCCCGCAGCGGCCTGGGTACCATTAACCACACAACCCTCTCGCTACGGGCTTTGAAAGCCGCTGGCGTGCCTGTGCTAGGTGTTGTAATGGTGGGTGAAACAAACCCAGCCAACCGCGAAGCCATTGAACACTTTGGCGAAGTGCCAGTGCTGGCTGAATTGCCGGTTTTCAGCGAATTAAGCTCTCAGGCTTTGGCTAGCTTCAGCATACCCGAACGCCTTGTTCGCGCGCTCGACAGCCTGTAACCCGCTTACAGTTCACATGAAACAACTTGGCCACACAAAATTGCTTGAACTGGATGCGCAATACTGCTGGCACCCATTTACGCAAATGCAAACCGCCCAACCGCCACTGGCAGTGGTGCGTGGCGAAGGCGAGTTTTTGTTCGATGCCCAAGGCAACAAGTACTTCGATGCTGTTTCAAGCTGGTGGGTGAACATTCACGGCCACAGCAACCCGGCAATAGCGCAAGCCATTGCAAAACAAGCCCTTGAACTTGAGCATGTGATGTTCGCCGGAGTAACCCACCCGCCTGCGGTACAATTGGCCAAGCGATTAATGCAAAGCGCCCCCGCCCCCATGGCCAAGGTGTTTTACTCCGACAATGGCTCTACTGCAATTGAAGTAGCACTGAAAATGGCCTTTCAGTATTGGCAGAACAAAGGTGTGGGAAACAAAAAGCGGGTTATTGCACTGGAAGGCGGCTACCACGGTGACACCTTCGGCGCCATGGCCACGGGTAAGTCCAGCGGCTTTTACGACCCCTTTGCACCATGGCTTTTTCAAGTGGATTTCATACCCACAGGTGTGTGCGCCTGCACCGAAGAAGAAGCACTGGCTGCGCTAGACACGTTGCTCGCAAACAGTGCCGGTGAAATTGCAGCACTGGTATTGGAGCCGCTTATTCAAGGTGCCAGCGGCATGCGCTTTATGCGGCCAGCCCATGTGGCTGAATTGTGCAAACGCTGTGAAGCTGCTGGTGTGCTGGTTATATTCGATGAAGTGTTCACCGGCTTTGGCCGCACAGGCACCCTGTTTGCAGCCGAGCAAGTGGCAAATTTCGGCGGGCAAGCCGACATCATTTGTATTTCAAAAGGGCTTACCGGCGGCTTCATGCCCATGGCGGCAACTTTAACCAGCCAAGCCATATACGACGCGTTTTTAAGCGACAAGGTTGGCCATGCCCTGCTGCACGGCCATTCCTACACTGCAAACCCATTGGGTTGTGCCGCAGCTTTGGCCAGTCTGGCTTTATTCGAATCCGAAAGCACCTGGGCAAATATTCAACGCATTGAAACCACCCACCAGCGCTGGCTACCCACACTGGCTTGCCACCCCCTGATTGAAAACCCCCGCGTGTGCGGCACCGTGGCTGCCTTTGAGCTAAAATTCAACCACAGTCAGTGTGGTTCAAGTAGTGGCTCCGCTTATGGCTCAAATACCAGCCAATGGATACGCCAATCCTTTCTGGAACTGGGCATTGTGGTGCGCCCCTTAGGCAACACAGTGTATTGGGTACCGCCATATTGCTCGGCACCCGAAACAATCGAAAATGCCTACCAAACACTGATGCAAGTATTACAACGCTGGGGCAAACTAATTGCACCTGGCCCCGGAAGCGAATTGTTCTGAAGGATGCACATGGAAAGCCAAATTACCTGGGTTGAAAACAAAAAAGCAGCACCACCCACACTTGAAAAGCAGCGCTGGAGCGTGGAGGCCATCGAAGCCCTGTTCGCACTGCCATTCAACGACCTTATTTTCAAAGCCCAGCAAGTGCACCGTGAACACTTCGATGCCAACACCGTGCAACTTTCCACGTTGCTGTCAATTAAAACCGGGGGCTGCCCTGAAGACTGCGGTTACTGCCCACAATCAGCCAAATACAACACCGGCGTTGAAGCTGAAAAGCTGATGCCTATCGACGAAGTACTGAAAGCCGCCCAAGCCGCCAAAGACAAAGGCGCAACCCGTTTTTGCATGGGTGCTGCCTGGCGCAGCCCCAAAGACCACCAGGTGGAAGCTGTGGGCGAAATGGTAACCGCCGTAAAAGCCATGGGCCTTGAAACCTGCGTAACCCTGGGCATGCTGAAAGAACATCAAGCCAAACAGCTACAAGAAGCCGGGCTAGATTACTACAACCACAACCTGGACACCTCACCCGACTTTTACGGCGACATTATCAGCACCCGCACCTACCAAGACCGCCTGGATACGCTCGACCGTGTTCGTGATGCGGGTATTAAAGTGTGTTGTGGCGGTATTGTGGGCTTGGGTGAAACCGTTACTCAACGTGCCGGGCTTATTGCCCAACTGGCCAATATGGCAGAACCCCCTGAAAGCGTACCGATCAACAATTTGGTGAAAGTGGAAGGCACACCACTGGCCGACAACGAAGAAATCGACCCGCTCGATTTTGTGCGCACCATTGCCGTTGCGCGCATTACCATGCCCACCAGTTTTGTGCGTTTGTCAGCAGGCCGCGAAAGCATGAATGAAAGCACGCAAGCCCTTTGTTTCCTAGCGGGCGCCAATTCAATTTTCTATGGCGAAAAACTGTTGGTAACAGACAACCCGGAACTGGAACGCGACACCAAGTTGTTTGAGAAACTGGGCTTAAAGCGACTTGAGAATTAAGCTTTAAAACTCCTTGTTTTTAATCAAGAATTTTCAAACATCGAACTAAAATACCTGAATTAAATCAATGGTTTGGCGGGACGAAGGTAACCCTTCTCCCGCTTTATGCATTTGAACTTTGCGCGCATAATTAAACCCTTACATGCAAGACAGCCACAATTTATTGAATCGCGGCGTTTTGAGGGGAATAAGAAGATGAAAAAAACACTAATTTGCGCTTGCTTGGTGCTAACACCTTTGCTGACACCTGGCCTGGCCAACGCCCAAGCTGGTGGCGTATCACTGAACATTGATGCTCAAAACCCATTGAGCAAATGGGGCCGCTGGACCAGTTCTGAGAACGGTGGGCTGGGGTACGGGTTCAAGCTAGGGCAAGAACGTTACAAAACCCCGATGGGTGCGAAATTCGGTACGGGTGATTGGGTATTCAAACTAAGCCGTGAAGAAGGCAACAAACACCCGGATTTGTTTTTTGGCTTGAAGGTATCAGAAAGCCAACTTCAAACCACATCGCTGGGTTGCATGAGCAACAGCGGCAGCGCCACCCGCTACAGCAGTACCCTGTGCGGCGTTCAGTTGGATATGAATTTGCAGTAACTGAGTTCAGACCAGATCGAATCAAGTTAAGTTTGCAGAGAAAGCACCTGAATATAACCGCGTGCTTTTTATTTGTATTTTGAAGTTAAATAGAAAAAGCCACCCAGAGGTGGCTTTTTCAAACTTTTTATTCAAATCAAGCTTAAGCTTGGCGTTGAATTAGAAGTTGTGACGTAGACCAACTACGAATGAATCGTCGTCAGCTTCAATGTTTGCACCAGTTGCTGCAACGAAAGCATCACGGTTTGTTCGGTTGAAACCAACGTATGTACGTGTGCGCTTGCTAAAGTCGTAGTAGTAAGAGATTTGAGCTTGGGTATTGTCAGTCTCTTGGTTCCCACCCTGAACACCCGCAGTCGTAGTGGCACGACCATTTTCAGCCTGTGCGTATAGCGCCTGAACTCCGGAGTTTGCGCTTAGCGGCAACAAGCCGGAAATTGCAATTTCGTTGTCGCTATTGCGTGTACCGTAGTACTTGTTTTGACCAATCAAACCAGCCAACTGGAACGCACCGAAGTTATACTTGGCACCAAACTGAATCTGGGACTTCAGTGAATTCAATGCGTTGAAGCCTGTTACTGGTGTGTTTTCAACAGCTTCAGAACCTTCGATGCGTGTGTAACCACCGCCAAAGGTCAATGCGCCGATGGTATAGTCAGCAGCGATTGAAGACTCGCGACGATCGTTTTCAGTGCTTGGAACTGCGCCGGAAGCAGCATCAGTTCCACCCAAGGCATGACGTGCAGAAACTTTTACACCGGCGATGGTGTTTGCGTAACCCAATGAGTTACCAACACGTTGTACACGGTTAATTACAGCGTCGTTGCCGTTAACAACAGTCAACTGACCTGCATTATTGTTCACGTTAAACATGTATGCAGAAGCTTGGTTATACAGTGGAGCTTGTGAATCGTTACCACCATCCTGTGAACCAATAACGAACGTGCCGTAGCTACCTTTCAAACCCAGGTAAGCATGACGTGTGTTCATGTTGGTAGCGCCAGTGTTAACAGCATCAGTGTCAACGCCAAATTCGTAAGCGAAAATTGCGCTCAAACCACCGCCCAGATCTTCAACACCACGTACACCCAAACGTGAAGAATAGTCAGCAATGTTTGTGCCATTGCCGGAGCTGTTTGCACCGTTAACGTCGGTAGTGTTGTGCTCGATGGCTTGGTGTACACGACCATACAAAGTTACATTTGATGAATCAGCAAATACTGGAGCGGCAAATGCCAGACCCAGAGCAGCAGCTACTAGCTTCTTGTTCATATTTCACCCTTATTAGTGTTGGTTGAATCTTTGCCGCCATTTACAGCGGCACGAGAGACAATGTACACGGGGACCCTAGGGCCGACCAACCAAATCATGGTGTAAGAATGGGTAAATCGCTGTTTTTGTCGCTGACTTGCAACAGGAGAAATTGATCAACTTCATGGTTTTATAATGCCAACAATTCGCACCAATTACCCTGAGAAGCGCAAAAAGCCTTGTTAATTAAACGCTTATAATTTTGGGCTCAACCCAAATCGACATTAAAGCGCAGGCCTGATTGAGGCACCTCTTAACTGTCACTTTTAACCAACAAAAGGCGATCTGCACGCCCCATTTCCGCACAAATTAGGGTGATAACCTCTGAAGCACTGATCACCCGATCCGCGTAAGCAATCAGGCCCATGGCCTGAGGCAAGCCGAGTTGCAGCCAGCTTGGTTGGGCTGCGTTTAACTGGCGGGCCAGCAGTCGATTCTCACCGGCAATAGCGGCCACAGTTAAATGCACGCCCTCACCCAGCTGCCAAAGGCCGCCTTGCAATGTTTTCCACTGGGAATCCAAACTGTCCAAACCAGCGGGGTGTTCTTCGGCGTACAACAAGGCCACAGCTTTGACCAAGCCTGGTGATACTTTTCGATAAAGCTGGGTGGCATGGGCCAAAGCTTGCGGCCCGGCCTGCAACAGGGGTCGCTCGGCCTTAAGAAAACTCGACAAGTGCCGCTGAATAAATTGCCCGCCAACCCCCAGCACTTTTCGCACATGCTGAAATTGTGCAGCCACATTCCTGTTCAATTCAGGCTCAGCCGCCTGTGCCGAAACCCCGATACAAAGGCTCAGCTTCAGGCTGCGCAGCTTTTTAAACTGGGCACGTTGTTCAAGATAATAGGAAAGGCGGGTTTGCGCTGGGCGGCGAGGTTCCAGCGTGCGCAGTGGTATGTATACCGGCACCCGTTCATCCATTTCAAATAAAAACAGGCTGCTGCGGGGGCCAAACAACACCCAATCAGCACCGGGATACTCTGTTTGCAGTTGCCCCAAGGCTGCGCGTGCTGCCAGGGCATTGTTTATTCCTTGGCCAAACCAAACACCAATTCGGTGAGATGCCGGCAAACTAACAGGCGAATACTCACGCATCAGGAACGGCCTAGCCGTGGGGTTTGAATGTTGCCGACCAGGCCATCAATATTGCTTTGCTTGCCAAACTGGGCCAACACAGCTTGCCTGCCCAGTGCCGCCATGTCCCGGGCTTTGTGGGGTTCAGCCAGCACCGCACCCAATGCCTGCACCCACGCTGCGAGCGCGCCAGGCGCGTGGGGTGCTGGGCACACATATCCAGTTACGCCACTTTGAACGGTTTCCGGTAAGCCACCTACATTGCTAACAACCACTGGCACACCCAAACCCAAAGCTTCAATTTGGCTCATGCCCAGGGGCTCGTAACTGGAAGGCATCACCAACACATCGGCACGTTTAATCAACGGTGCAACCGGGTTCAACATGCCGGGCAACACCACGTGCTTGCTTAATCCCAAGCGCTGCACTTCGGTTTCTATTGCGTGCCGGGTTTCACCCTCGCCTGCGGCCACATACAACAGGTTTGGAAACTGAGGCAGCAGGGCTTTAACCACCTGCAACATAAAGCTATGCCCTTTTTCAACCCTGAACATGGCCGCATGTGCAATGACCGGGCGCTGTTGCAAGTCATTCAAGCGGGCATCCAGCTCGGCGGGCAAACCAAGTGCGGCGGCGGCGGTAATACTTTCAAAGTCAATGCCGGGGTACAGCACACTTATTTTCTCAGGCAGCACGCTACCGTTTTGCAGCAATTGGTCTTTCAAAGCCTGGCTGGGTGTAAATGTTTGATCAAACATCTGGTTATAAGTAAATGCTTTGGCTGGGCCGGGCTGGTAAGTGCGCATGCGGATTAAAGTGGGCCGGGGCTTTAGCAAACCAAGTTTTGCCAGGGCATGCACTGTAATAGAGCACAAATTGGCATCGTGACCGCTGTGGCACACCACGGCCACGGGCCTGTGCTGCCTCACCAAATTAGCGAACCGTAAAACACTGGGTGGGTGTATGGCGTTTCGAAAGGCCACAAACTCAACATTCAAACCCAGCTTGTAAGCCTCCTGCGAAATTCGGCTACCCGGCCTGCACAATATATAAGGTGTATAGCCCTTGGCTTTCAGGCCCACGGCCTGTTCAAGCAACTGCAGTTCTTGACCACCGATATTTTTAGAACTTTCAGAAAAGAAAATGCTGGTCATTTGATTCAGGCAACAAAATTGGTTGAAATCACGGTCTATATTCGCTTTGTGTTTAATTAGCGCTGATGCTGACTTAGTTCGCAGTTTAATGTGCCGCCACGTGCGCATGGGCGTAAATTCACTCTAATCAATACCGGGTTGAAATACTTTGCAGAAAATTTTGGTGATTAAACTAAGGCACCACGGTGATGTGCTGTTAACCACAGCCTTGTACCATGCCCTGCACGATCAGTTTCCGGGCGTGCAGATAGACACGCTGATTTACAATGAAACTACCCCCCTGTTACAAAACAACCCGCACTTAAACCGGGTGCTGTGCATTGATCGGAAGCTAAAAGGTTTTGCAAGGCTGAAAGCAGAGTTAGGCTTGGCGTTTCAAATAAGACGTACAGGTTACGATGCGGTAGTGCACCTGACAGACCAATGGGTTGGCGCCCTGCTTGCACGCTTTTCGGCAGCGCCAGTGCGTGTACAAATGGCGTATGCGAAACGCGATAAAGCGCTGTGGCATGCCTGCTTTACGCACCGCGTTATCCCACCGCCCCGTGGGCAGGCACATGCAGTGGAGCTTAACCTGCTGTGCCTTGAAGCTTTGGGTATAAACCCCCGCAGTGTGCAAGGTGAAATGATTTTGCGCCCAAGCCCAGAGAACCTGGACAAGGCAGACAAGCTGCTTACCGAACACCATGTGCACGGGCCGTTTGTTTTAATTCACCCGGCTGCCCGCTGGCCTTTTAAATGTTGGGAAGACGACAAGTTTGCTGAGGTTGTTGTGCATTTGCTGAGAAAGGGCTTGCATGTGTTACTTACCTGCAGCCCCGACCCGGTTGAAGTGGCCATGACAGCCGAAATTGAACGCCTGGCCCGCGCCGGTTTTTCTGAAGGCTCAAGCCAACTGGTTAATGTGGGTGGCAAAATGAGCCTGCCTTTGTTGGCGGCATTGCTGAAGTTGAGCAAGTTTTATGTAGGCGTGGACTCCGCCCCCATGCACATGGCGGCTGCATTGAATGTGCCGCAGGTGGCTCTTTTTGGTCCTTCTTGGGTGCAGGAATGGCGGCCATGGTCAGACAAAGCCACAGTAATTTATGCTGGCGATTTTGGGCCACTACCCCACCCCGACAGCATCAATACCAACGACACCACGCGTTTGCTGGCAGCCATTCCCACCGAAGTGGTGATTCAGGCGCTTGACCAACTTGTATAGCTACCTAGGTACCGATTCAACCCCACCTCAAATCGGGTTTCAATTTGGGGTGGAGTTCAATTTATTGATCAGCGATTTCGCAAGCTTGGAACTTGAATAATCTGAAATATGATCCCCGTAGCTGTACAGGAAAGCATTGTTTTCCGTTACGCCACATCGGTTCGCGGCAACATCGCACAGCAAGGGAGCAGGATCGAACACCATCAAATCTGGCTGAACCTTTCGCAAACCCTCAACAAAACGCTGATAGGCATCCGTACCAGCCAAGTGATCAGAGTAAAGCAACTTGCAACGTGGATTGGGTTTTCGATAAAACACTTGATCAAGAACCGAAAACGATGTCATGGGGCCTTCGATGCAGTCGTTTGGATCGGGCAAGGTTGGGTGATCCATCACAAAAACCACTCGCTTCCCGGAATCTCGAAGTGTTTGAACCAAGGTTGAGTAATGCTGCACCCATGTCTCCACCATTTTCTGGCTCACTGGCGGATCAATAAAGCCGGTCTTACTATTCAACTTTGTGTATCCACGTAGTGCATTACCTAACACCACCGTTTGAATATTCTTGTCATCCAAAACGCGGCTCAGCGAGGCCGCTTCAATACCCTTTGTGGGATCGTAAAGATAGTTAACCGGGCCAATCATGATCCAACTTTGAGAGGGGTCTGATTCACGTGACAGCCCGTAGTAAAGCGCCTCGCCCTTGCTATCCCCCAGCACTGCCATATTGGGCGTGGCCTGTTTGTTGTCGTGAAGACACCAAATCATGATGGGATGATCATTTTTATTCAAACCGCAATTTTGGGAATGAGTACCACGGTCAGCGCCAATAACAAGCGTTTGGGGGTCGGCATTCAGCTTGTTGTGATGCCTGAAACCCAACCCCTTGTTAGCCAATATGCAATAGCTGAAAAGAAATACGCACAACATTCCGAGACTTAAGCCAACCACAACCAATCTTTTTCTGGGGCTAAAACGAAGCGGTTTTTCAATCAACCTGTAGGTAAGCCAAGCCAGCGCCACACTGGTCACAACCAAACTCAATCGAACGGATTCCGAGGGGGTTTCTCCCTCAAAAATTCTCGCGAAAACGAGTAGCGGCCAATGCCACAAGTAAAGTGGGTAACTGATTAATCCAATCCATACCATGACCGGATTACTGAGCACCTTGCGGTTAAAAGTAGATCCAGAAGTCATCAATAGGGCTGCGGTGCCCAACACTGGCAACAATGCCCAAGCCCCGGGAAAAGCGCGTGTTTTATCAATCAAAACCAAGCCGGCAATTAACAAACACAAACCTACAATCGATAGGATGGATTGATTTTTAGCAACCACGCTGCCGTGCCTGAATACCCACCAAGCCAACAACCCGCCAACGAGCAATTCCCAAAACCGGGACAATGGGGAATAGAATGCTGCGGCAGGATTAACCTGAACAAGCCACAAGGCATAAGCGAATGAGAGAGCGATTAATACAACAGTGGGTGTGGTGATGCTGCGAAGGTAACGTTTAAAAACAAGCAGCAAAATAGGCCAGAACAAATAAAACTGCTCCTCAATTGCCAACGACCACATGTGTAACAAAGGCTTGGTTTCAGCCGGGTTGTCGAAATAACCGGACTCACGCCACAGAATGAAGTTATTGATAAACAATGCACTGGCGCCGGTGTGTTTCGACAGCTGCTTGTATTCATCGAAGGTTAAAGCAAGCCAGCCAACGGCCAAACAAAATACCAAAACTGTCAGCAGTGCAGGGAAAATCCTGCGAACCCGCTTGGAATAGAAGTGCGAAATTGTGAAATCTCCGGCGTCCTGTTCGCGGAGAATAATTCCGGTAATTAAAAAACCCGAGATAACAAAAAAGACGTCTACGCCAATAAAGCCACCGGGCAACAGACCGGGAAAGGCATGGTACAAAACCACCCATGTCACGGCCAAAGCCCTTAACCCGTCAATATCTGGACGATATGTATTGTGACTGCCCGCCGCCATAGAAAAACCTGCAAAAAACAATTCAATAAACTGCAGGCATTAAATAGGGTGTGCACTGGCAGCCGACATGATTCTTTCAAAATTCAAGCGCTCGATATTACTTGGAATCGCTTGTATTTTGGTTTTGAATAGAGTGAAGGTAGTGATATTTACCTTGTTTAACCAACAACTCTTGATGCGTGCCTTGTTCAATCAGCTTGCCTTGGTCCAGCACAATGATGAAATCCGCCGAAGTCAAAGTAGAAAGCCTGTGAGCGATTACCAAGGTGGTTCGCCCATGGCGCAGGCGCTCCATGTCTTCCTGCACTTCGCGCTCTGCCTCGGAATCAAGCGCCGATGTGGCTTCATCGAGAATAAGAATGGGCGCATTTTTCAAAAATGCCCGCGCAATTGAAATGCGTTGGCGTTGACCACCAGATAGGCGCAAACCATTGTCGCCCAAAACAGTATCAAGACCATGCTCCAACTTTTCAATGAAAGGCAGTGCATTGGCCATGCGGGCTGCATTTAAAATATCTTCATCGCTAGCACCCCGCATTTCGCCGTAAGCAATGTTGTTGCGCACGGTGTCGTTCAGCAAATGGCTTTCCTGGGTAACCACTGCAATTTGGCGACGAAGACACTGCAAGTCCCATTGTTTTAAATCAACGCTGTCCAGCTTCACCCTGCCGCAGGTGGGCTCGAGAAAACGGGGCAGCAAGTTAATCAGCGTAGACTTTCCTCCGCCCGACACACCCACAATACCCACAGTTTGACCGGGCTTTACCCACAAATTAATATCGATTAGCGTAGGCGCCTCAGCGCCGGGAAAGGTAAGCCCCACATTATTGAATTCGATATAGCCCAAAGCCCGATCGGTTGTGTGGGTGCCGCTTGAATTTTCGATGGAACGATCAACCACCCGGAATACATTGTCGGCAGCGGCTAAACCTTTTTGTAACTGCTGGTTAATATTGGTAAGGCGCTTGACCGGAGCCAGCAGCATCATCATCGCGGTCATGAAGGATGCAAAATCCCCGGCTGTCATGCTGTTGCTTTCGGCCAAAATTCCCGCGAAGTAAACCACTGCTGCCACGGCTACTGCAAGAATCCACTGAACAATTGCAGAATTGGCTGCACTGGTGGCCACCAGCTTCACGCGGCTTTTCATGATTTCATCCGCGCTTTTCATGAAGCGATCAGTTTCAACTTGTTGCGCGCCGTAAATTTTGATGATCTTTTGTGCGCCGATTACCTCGGAGATACTTTGGACCAAATCTGCATGCGATGTTTGCGCGCTGTGCGCAAAGCGGTTCAAGCGCTTGGCTGCCACCGACACGCCAATGGCGATCAAGGGAAGAATTGCAAAACAGATGAGCGTGAGCTGCCAGTTGGTGTAAAGCAGAATAGCCATAAGGCCAATCACAATTGCACCATCCCGAATAAGTACAGTGATGATATTGAAACCTGCTTCAGTTACTGCATCTACGTTGGTAGACACGGTGGAAATGATTTTTCCTGCGGGTTGTTCTACAAAATATGAATTGGGAAAACGCAAAATTCTGGACAGCATGTCAAAGCGCAAGTCATGAACCACCAGCCCGGCCAGCTTTGCGCTGCAATACTCATTGATATAAGAGGCCAAACCGCGAACCAGGAACAATACAACAATAATCACCGGCAGCCACTTTGCCATTTCAGTGCGCTCGCCGGAGAAGTTCTCGTCAATCAGCGGCTTCATCAGGCTGGCAAATAATGGCTCGGTAACCGCGGCAAATACCAAAGCTATTAATGATGTTGCAAAAAGTGGCCAGTAACGCAAGCTGTAGGAAAGCAACCGTTTGTAGAGGCCTGAGGTGGTGTAATCGATGATGTCGGACATGCCTGCTAACTAGAATTAGGTAAGGGGTATTTACATCTTCCCAGACACATAACTGGCTCAAGATGCTTGTGAATACTGCCCCGCCGAGCCCCAATGCTCATTTCAGGGGATTCATATGACACGTAGCAAAGAGTAACATTTAGAACCGGGATCGGAGTATCTCAATCCGACCCGACGGAGCCCTTGGCTCAGATCTTGAACCAACTGCTGCTGCACCCCGATGTCTACACCTAGCTCTGCACCGTCGCAAAATCAACCGCTGTTCCGAACAGAATCGCTTGAAAGCCTGAGGATTCGCCCTGAGGGTAGCGTAATTCTTGCACCTAAATTTTCCGGTTGGGTAATTAGCGGCTTTTTTTCTCTCATCGCGATCTGCATTCTGATTTTATTGTGGCAGGGCAGCTACACCCGCCGAGTTACAGTAAGCGGGCAACTGCTGCCTGCTGATGGACTGATCAAGCTACACACACCACAAAGAGGCGTGGTTATTAAGAAAAATATCACTGATGGGCAAGTGGTGGCAAAAGGAGATTTACTGTTCGTGATCGACAGCGACCGAACCGCCGATGGTGCCAAGCCAATGCAAGCGGCAATTGCCGTTCAAGTGGGCAGCCGCAAACAATCCCTGCTAAGCGAAATGCAACGCTACCGGCAGGCACAAAAAGAAGAACTGGACTCACTGGAAAGGCGTATTGAAAACCTGCAAACCGATGCCAGTACAGTGGCTACCCTGATTGCGCAGCAAGAACAACGTTTGAAACTTGCGCAAGAAAGCCAAAGCCGATATCAAAAACTGCTGGAACAGAACTTTATTTCGGGCGAAGAAGCACTGCAAAAGCAGGTCGAAGCGTCTGAACAATTGTCTAGGCTTAAAACCTTACAACGTGATGCGCTTTCAGGGCAGAGAGACCTTATCGCACTGACTCAAGAGCGCGACAATGTGAAGCAAAAATACCAGGCGCAAATTGCACAACTGGAACGGGATATTTCACTGGCCACACAAGAGCTGACAGAAATTGAGGGCCGAAGACAAGTGCTTGTCACCGCCACCGAAGGTGGACGCGCCACACTTGTTTCCGCTGAAGTGGGTCAGTTTGTAGACAGCGACAAAGCACTCGCAACCTTGATACCCGAAGAAAGTACCCTGATTGCCAAGCTGTATGCGCCAAGTCGCAGCATCGGTTTTGTTCAGAAAAACGATCAGGTTTTGATTCGTTACCAAGCATTTCCCTATCAACAATTTGGTCAACATGAAGGTGTTGTCCGTTCGGTATCCACTTCATCCATATCTCCAGCCGACCTGGCCAGTGTCATGGGCACGAGTGTACAACCGGGCGAATCGTACTTTTCGATTGACGTGGATCTGAAATCACTCTCTGTGAAAGCAGGGTCTACTACTCGCCCACTTCAGCCTGGCATGATCCTTGAGGCCGACATTCTTCAAGAAAACCGCAGGCTTTACGAGTGGATACTCGAACCCCTGTATGGCATGACTGAACGAGCTGCACCATGACGCAATATCTAGAACAGAAGAACGACGACCTTTCGCTGAACTGGACCGAAAGATTGTCATTCGGCATGGGATCATCCATGCCCGTCATATTGCAAACCGAGGCTGCAGAATGTGGGTTGGCTTGTCTTGCCATGATTCTGGGTCATCACCGATTCATAACCGACCTGCCAACCTTGCGCAGCCGACACAAGCTGTCAATGACCGGACTCACGCTTGCTGATTTGTCTGGCCTTGCGCATCAGGAAAAACTGGGAACCCGGGCTTTGCGTCTTGAGCTGGACGAACTGCCCCAACTTCGCCTGCCCGCGATTCTTCACTGGGATATGAATCATTTTGTGGTTCTGAAAGCAGTGAAAAACAAAAAGGTCATCATTGTTGACCCTGCCGTTGGTGAACGCCAGTTCGACCTTAAAGAGGTCTCAAAACATTTCACCGGGGTTGCGCTTGAACTTTGGCCCAACCCGGGATTCGAACCCAGAAAAGAGAAAACCAGAATACGGATTTCTCAACTGATTGGGCAAATGACCGGGTTCTGGCCAGCACTGTCGCAAATTCTTTTGTTGTCGCTGGCGCTGGAAGTATTCACTTTGATATCCCCTCTGTTCATGCAGTGGGTACTCGACTATGTGGTGGTTTCCAAAGACATGCAGCTGATGAACACGCTGCTGATTGGGTTCGGGTTGTTGCTGGTATTACAAATCAGCACCGGGGTTTTGCGCTCATGGTTGCTCATGGTGTTTGCAACAAATGTGTCAGTGCAGTGGCAAAGCAATGTATTTACGCATTTAATTCGGCTGCCCTTGTCTTACTTTCATGCACGCCACCTTGGCGATATCGTATCCCGATCGGGGTCTATTGGTGAAATACAAAACACACTAACCTCAGCATTGCTGGAAACTATCTTCGATGGTTTGCTGGTTACGCTGACGCTGGTACTGATGTTCATGTACAGCCCGGCGCTGGCTTTTGTAGCCGTGCTTGCCGTGCTGATTTACCTGGGCATCAGGTTGATGTGGTATCGGCCATTTTATGCCGGTACAGAGGAAAGTATCGTACGCGATGCCAGGCTTTCAAGCCACTTTCTGGAAACCATTCGAGGCATTCGGGCCATTCAGCTTTTCGAGCGCCATCAACAACGAAAAAGCACCTGGCAAAATTTGCTGGTTGAAAGCACAAATGCTCACCTGAAACTTCAAAAGTACAACATCCTGTACGGCTTGATGCGCGATTTTCTCGCAGGTGCTTTTGCGCTTGTAATCATTTGGCTAGGCGTGAGCAAAATCGCCGACGCCGAAATGACGGTTGGTATGTTAGTGGCCTTTGTGGCGTATCGAGGGCAATTCGACGACAGAGTGACGGCACTGATTGACAAAGTCATTCAAATTCGACTTCTGCGACTGCAAGCTGAAAGACTGGCTGACATTGTCCTGACGCCGGTACTGCCGGAGTATAACAACACTGGGCTGCAACAACACAGCACAAAATCAGCCGATCACAAGCCGCCCAAAATCGAAGTCAGGAATCTCGGCTTCCGGCACAGCGAGCAGACGCCTTGGGTACTGGAAAATTTCAATTTGAACATTGAACCTGGCGAGGTATTGGCGATCACTGGCCGCTCAGGTTGTGGCAAATCAACTTTCGTCAATTTACTGCTCGGTACCTACAAACCGCAACAGGGTCAAATTCTGCTCAATGGTCAGGCTCTCAAGCAAGAAGAGCTTGGCAAATGGCGCAGTCAAATTGGCACCGTGATGCAAGATGACACGCTGTTCGCTGGCTCCATCGCAGACAACATCTGCTTTTTTGATTCGAAACCAGACATGGATCGAATCGCTCTCTGTGCATCAATGGCAAATCTTCACGAAGACATCGAACACATGCCAATGAGGTATCAAACACTGGTCGGTGACATGGGAACTACCCTGTCCGGCGGACAAAAACAGCGACTGCTTTTGGCCAGAGCGCTTTACAGGCAACCGCGTGTGCTCATTCTTGATGAAGCAACCAGCCAACTCGACATTGACTCAGAGGCGCACGTGAATGCAGCAATCAACAGTTTATCCATGACGAGAATTGTTGTTGCCCACCGCCCCGAGACTGTTGCAAGTGCGAACCGGGTAATTGAAATTCATGAAGGACGCGTGTGCTTCGATGGCTCACCGGCAGACTACATCAAACACAGAGCCACTTTGCCCAGGGTACACAATTGAGAACCCCCAAGCTTGTAACAACCGGAATACTTGTTTCACTTACACTGACTTGTGCAAGTGCCTCAGCAGTTGCTGGCCAGCAAACACTTCAGCTGAGTCAAAGCCTTTCTATTGCGCAAATAAAAACAACTTCGAGTTCGGCAAAACGGATCTCGGTTGCAGACATCTTGGAGCAAAGCAAAAGCTGGATGCCAGGTACCGAATCGTGTGCAATTAAAGCAGATCAAGGCAAAAACCTTTCACTCACAAAAACCTTGCAAATCGTTCTGTGTCAGCACCCTCAACTTGTAGAGGCCCGGGCAAGAATTGAAGAACAAATGGCCGAGGTCAACCTCAGCAAGCTGGAACGTCGTCCGGATGTTCAAACCGTGTTGCAGTACACGGCTGAAAAAGACCGTCAAGCCAACTTTTCTGATGCAACACGCAAAGGCGTAACAGCCGGACTATCGGCCAATTGGGTACTTTTTGATTTTGGGCAACAGTCAGCCAATATTCGAGCGGCAAATCGTCAGCTAGATTCAGCCATCGCCTTCGAGAAAAGTGTATCGCTAACTGTTTTGCGAGAGGCGCTTGAACAATACATTAGCGCCTCAACAGCTTGGGCCAATTTGGTTGCCGCGCAGAAAACCTTGAAAATAGCTCAACGAACCGAGGAGTTCGCACGGGCCAGGTATGAATCCAAAGTGGGCAACCAGATTGATCAACTTCAAGCCAAAACCGCCGTTCACCAAGCCCAACTTGGACTGTTACAGGCCCAAGGCGAATGGGAAGATGCAAAGACTACCCTTGCGGTTGCCATGGGATTGCCGGAACAGAAAGACCTGACAATCGACTCAACCGAACCAGACCCCGCGCTTGATGTGCCCGAGATTGCAGAAGCCGGTACGGCTCAAATGGAGCGCTTGCGCCAGCACCCTTCGGTTAAAGCACTCGAATCGCAAATTCTTGCGATTGAAGAACGTCGAGAAGCATCTCGTTTGTCCTATATTGGTCAAGTTAGCTTGGACTTTTTTACTGGCCGAGTGAATGATGAAATTTCGGGGTTTCAGGCATCACGCACCAACGCTATAGGCAATATTCGCGCATCAATTCCCCTGTTCACTTCGGATATTCAACAAGCGCAAGAACTCAAACTATTGAAGCAACAAACATCAGTGCAGGCGGAGCAGGAAGAAGCAATTCGTGAATTGCAAAAAGAGCTGAAACAGGCCCGGCAAGGCCTGTTACTGAGCAGAAACACCCATACCATCAGCAACCAGTTATTGAACACAGCCGAGCTTGCGCAGGAAATGGCGTTGGGCCGATTCAAAGCTGGCGTAGGTTCAATTATTGAACTGCTTGATGCGCAAACAGCGTTAACCAACGCCAGAAGACAGCAAGCCGGTGCGAAAGCCGACGCGCTGCGCCAGCAGGTTCGCCTTCTGTTGGTCAGCGGTCAATTTCAATCGCCTGCCAGCAATTGAGTGACTAGAACAATATCAAATACTTAAGGAACTTTGCCGAGCCGACCTCCCACTTAGTCAAGATGTTCAGCTGGTTTCTATGCTTAGCGAAGCCTTGGCTTGATCATCCTCAACCACCACTTTATCTATGAACACTCAGGAGTTTTTATAATGCGCGAGTTAATCGGCGGCGAACTTATTCATGTTTCAGGCGGAAAATCCAAATCCTCTGGCGGCAGTTCCAAAAAGGGCAGTTCAAAAAAGGGCTCAACTACCCCAGTAACCACACCAGTAGTATCCACACCTGCTCCAGTGGTTACATCATCTAGCTCAAGCTCCTCTAGCTCCAGCTCAAGCTCCAGTTCTGCTGCGGCTGCTGCATCTGCTGTTGCTTTTGGTGGTATTTCCATCAACATTCAACAAATCACAACTGGCCTTCCCAGCTGGTGCTAAATCGTTTTAGTTTGTAAATATCAGCAAAGCCCAAGCCAAATACTTGGGCTTTGCGTTTTGGCTTACGCCAATAAACAGCCTGAATCGGAGGTTGAAATTGCTGATCGAAGAAATGATGCCCGTAGAAAAATCCAAAGTCTGGGAATTATTGGAAACTTTGTATCAGCAAGAGGGACCCGATGCCTGGAAAAATGGATTAGTGCCCCAAGGGTCTACATCCAATTGCTACATCGCAGACACCTATGCTGCAATCGTTGCTGGCTTTATTCAGGACCTGGAAAAAAATGGATCTGCGGTTGAGCCCCTCGTTATTGAACTCGGTGGCGGAAACGGAAAATTTGCATGGCAATTCATGCAAAGAATGGTTCGCTACCATCGCACACCCAATGAAAAATCACCCGGATTCCAGTACCTTTTAACGGATGCCTCTGAATCGAACATTGCGGCCTGGAAAGAAAACTCAAGACTCAAACTTTTTGCTGATCGTGGCTGGATACAATTTGCTCATCTACGGATTGATGAGCAGTCAAAAATAAAAATTGACAATTCCGTTCTGGATCCGAAGGCGCTATCGAATCGCCCTGTTGTGATTATTGCCAACTACTTGTTCGATACGCTTCCTTGCGACATGTATGGAATCAAAGACGGGCAACTGCATCAAATATTAATCAGCCTGGAAGAAGACAAAGTATCGGCGGACAGAAAGTCGTTCACATCGCTGAAGCCCACTTATGAATGGAAAGCAATCTCAAAAGCGAATACCGGCAGTGAACAACTCGATTCGATTGTTCAATCGTATACACAGGAAACACACACATGCGTTGTGCCTGTTCCCAGGTTGGGTTTCAAATTCCTGCAACAGTTTACTGAACGCGAACAACCTTTGCTGATGTTGGCCGGTGACATGGCGTTCACCGATCCCAGCCAATTCCCGGCACACCCACCCCTGATTTTTGATACCTACTTCGCTCATTACACAAACTTTCACGTGTTTCGAGAACTGTTCAAAAAACAGGGTGGCGGCATGCGTGCGCAACGACACCATGATCCCGACTTTTGCACAGCGGCTTTCTTCATGCCGGGAACAAGCGGTAAAGCAGAACACTTTTCTGCAACACTGGATGCCGCGAAGTCACATTTGTCTGAATTCAGCCCGTACGATGCCCATGAAATGAATGACCTCCTTAAATTGGGAGTTCACGAACCAAGCTACAGGCAAATTTTCTCGTGGCTACGACTTTCCCGCTTTGACCCTGATGTGGCACTGGAATGTATACACCCACTGTTGGAGGCGATTCATCGTTCAGATGAAGGGCTGAATAAACAAATGCTTTGCGACAGTTATTTGGAAGCTTACGCACTGTACTTCCCTGGCACCTCAGACACAACCTTTGATTACGCCACGGCGCAATTGCTTCTGGCAATCGGGATGAATCACCACGCACTGGCATTACTGGAATCTTCAATTGCTGAATTTGGCAGAAAACCAGAACGTCTTTATGTGTACGCACTGGCTTTACTCCGGCTGAAACAAAACGACAAAGCCAAAAATGTCCTTGAAGAAGTGCTGAGCCAAGACCCTCCCCTAGTGCCTGCCATGCGCGTGTATGAAGAAAACTTTGGGGCAAAGAATAAAGCCGCACCAACCGAAGAAAAGAAAAATTCACTTTCTGTTTCGATTAGTGATCCTGAAGTTGAAAAAAAAGCAAAAGCTTTACTTGATGTGGAAGGTGCGGTGTTGTTCGAGGGCATGTTTCCAAAAGCCCTGATCGACAAAACCCGTGAAACCTTTTTAGCTCATTTCGAGGACTTGAAAAAAAGCGAAATGGGCCAACCCAATTTCGTGGGTAACAAACGTTACACGTTTCCAGTACGGGTTGTAGAGCCATTCAACAACCCCAGCCTTTTCGCCAATGAAACCATGGTGAAGGTGCTCGAGGAAAGCATGGGGCAGCGGCCTATTATCAACGCCTACGGCGCTGTGGTTACCTACCCAGGTGCAAACAGCCAGCACGTTCACCGCGAGCATCCTTTGCTGTTCACCAAAGATGAACACAATTGTATGCTGCCCAATTATGCAGTTACAGTACTTATTCCTTTGGTCGACCTAAACCCAACGCTGGGTGGCACACAACTTTGGCCACGAACCCACACAACCGGGCTCGATGCTAGCCAGGAAGGGCCAGCCACAGTGCTGTATGCCCAAAAAGGCGATGCACTAATGTTCGACTACCGAACGTTCCATGGCGGTATGCCCTGCCTGGCAGGAGAACTCAGGGTTGTATTGTTTATCACCTACAGCGTGCCTTGGTTCAGAGACACATTGGCATTTGAATCGCATGATGCATTGGCGTTGTCGAAAGATGAGCTGGAGTGCATACCGGCTCAATACCGGGATTTATTCAGGTTTGCGCGCAAAAAATAAAGCCTTGCTAATGGGTATTCGATCGAATGATTGAATACCCCCACAACTTGAATGCCAATTGGTTAAAAACCGATTAATTAAACGCTGTTTAATTAAATACCCAGGCGGCGTTTTTATCACCCAGCCAACCCTGCATTTGAATCAACAAGTCTTCCTCCGGGCGTACTTTCCATTCGCTGCCTAGTTGCGCCACGCAAGCCGCCTGGCCGTTGTGGTAGTCAATTTCCACCAAACAACCCTGCTCAGGGTCTCGGAATGGTTCCAGCATGGTACGCAGCTTTTCTGCATCCGATTGCCCGTTCATGCTTAGCCGCAAGCGGCTTACAAAATGGGCACGCGCACTGGCGAGTGAATATAGGTTTTCGGCCGAAATTCGTAAACCGCCAGTGTAAGAATCTTCAGACACCTTGCCTTGCAATACCAGCAGGGAATCTTCTTTCAACAAGTTGCGATTGGCTTCAAATTGCTCATTGAAAATAGACAATTCAACTTGCGCAGTGGAATCATCAAGCAACACAACCGCCATTTTCCCGCGCTTGGTCATCATTGTGCGTAGCGATGCGATGACACCTGCCATCCACACCAGGTCGCGGCCGGGCGACAAATCTTTCAGGCGCAATTTCACAAACTGGCGAACCTTCGCTTCATCGGCCTTGAACAAGTGCCCACTGAAGTAATAACCCAGTGCTGCTTTTTCTTCTTGCAGTTTTTGTCGTTCGCTCCAGGTGGGCACGTTCACCAAATCGGGCGGCGCATCGCCACCCAGGTCTTCACCAAACAAACTAACCTGTGCAGCGGTGGCCGCTTGTTGCGCAGCCCACTCCATGGCCTGCCCTGAACTGGCCAACAATTTTGCACGGTCGGGGTTCAGCGAATCGAAAGCACCCGCTCGTATCAGCGCTTCAATTACCCGGCGGTTAATCTGTTTGCTGTCTACACGTTTTACAAAATCGAACAGGCTTGTGAATGGGCCATTGGCATTGCGCTCGGCCACAATGGCTTCGCAGGCCGCCTGGCCGGTGCCTTTCACAGCCCCCAAACCGTAGCGGATTGCGCTGGCGCGTTTTTCACCATCAATGCGCACCGCCGTAAAACGGAAGTTGGACTGGTTCACATCCGGGCCCAGCATGGTCACCATGGTGCCGGCTTTTTTGCCCGGCACCTGGCACATGGCCATGGCATCCTCAACAAACACCTTCACTTTGTCGGTGTCGTCCATGTCGGAACTCATGGATGCCGCCATGAATTCGGCTGGGTAGTGAGCCTTCAACCAAGCGGTGTGGTACGCAATTAGCGCATACGCAGCCGAGTGCGATTTGTTGAAACCGTATTCCGCAAACTTTTCCATCAAGTCGAAAAGCTGCTTGGCCACTGCCGGGTCTACACCTCGCTCGGTGGCGCCAGTCGTGAAAATTTCACGTTGTTTCGCCATTTCTTCGGGTTTCTTTTTACCCATCGCGCGGCGAAGCAAATCGGCGCCGCCAAGGCTGTAGCCCGCCAGAATTTGGGCAACCAACATCACCTGCTCTTGGTAAACAATCACACCGTAGGTGCTTTTCAGGATGCCTTCCAGCTTGGGGTGGAAGTACCACTCCGCGCGCCCCTTGCCAGTTTTCGAGCTTTCCTTTTTACGGGCAATGAAGTCGTCCACCATGCCGGAACCCAAAGGGCCGGGGCGGTTCAGCGCCATCAGGGCGATGATGTCTTCAAAATTGTCGGGCTTCAGCTTCTTTTCAAGGTCTTTCGCTGAACGCGATTCAGACTGAAACACAGCAGTGGTGTTGCCCTCTGAAAACAACTGGTACACAGCGGGGTCGTCCAGCGGCAAGTCTTCCAAGCGGAAGTCGCGTTGGTCTTCATAGTTCTCGCGCACCCAACGCACAGCCCAATCCAGAATGGTCAGGTTGCGAAGGCCCAAGAAGTCGAATTTCACCAAGCCCACGGCTTCCACGTCGTCTTTGTCGTACTGCGACACCACTGAATCGGTGGAACCATCAGCACAATACAAAGGGCAGAAATCGGTCAGCTTGCCCGGTGCAATCAACACACCCCCCGCGTGCATGCCCACGTTTCGGGTCAGGCCTTCCAGCGGCCGGGCCACTGCAATAATTTCACGTGCTTCGTCTTCGTTTTCCACCCGCTCTTTGAATGTGGGTTCTTCATTCAGCGCGCGCTCAAGGTCCCAGGGGTCGGTGGGAGTTTGCGGAATCAGTTTCGACAAACCATCGCAATACATGTAAGGCATGTCGAGTACACGGCCTGCATCGCGAATAACCGCTTTCGCGCCCAAGGTACCGAAAGTGGCAATTTGGCTAACTGCATCGCGCCCGTAATTCTGCTTTACATAATCAATTACACGGTCGCGGTTGTCCTGGCAGAAGTCAATGTCGAAGTCAGGCATTGAAACCCGTTCGGGGTTCAAGAAGCGTTCGAACAGCAAGTCGTAACGCAATGGATCAAGGTCGGTAATGCCTAAGGCATACGCCACCAGCGAACCGGCACCAGACCCCCGCCCCGGGCCCACCGGCACGCCATTCTTTTTGCCCCAGTTAATGAAGTCCTGAACAATCAGGAAGTAACCGGGAAAGCCCATGCCGATGATGGTGTCGCATTCAATTTTCAAACGCGCTTCGTATTCCGGGCGCATTTTTTCCCGCTCCTCAACATTCGGGAACAGGTGCACCAAACGTTTCTCCAAGCCTTCTTTGGACAAATGCACCAGGTAATCGTCCAGCGTCATGCCATCGGGCGTGGGGAATGCGGGCAGCTTGGGCTTGCCCAATTCAAGCGTTAAATTGCAGCGCTGGGCAATGCGAATGCTGTTGCGAATGGCACTGGGAATGTCGGCAAACAGTTCTGCCATTTCCTGCGCGGTTTTGAAATATTGCTGCTCGGTGAAGCGACGCGGCCTGCGCGGGTTTGACAATATTTCGCCCTGCGCAATACACACCCGTGCCTCATGCGCGCGGAAGTCTTCAGGCTTCAAAAACTGGATTGGGTGGGTAGCCACCACGGGCAGCTGCAATTTGGCCGCCAACTGACAACTTAAATTCACCAGGTTCTCGGCCTGGGTTGACCCATCACGCTGCAGCTCAATGTAATAGCGGCCTTCGAAATACTTCAGGAATTTACGGGCCGAATCTTCGGCGCGGGCCATGTTACTGCCCAGCAAAAACTGGCCAATGTCGGAATTTGCAAAACCCGACACGGCGATCAGGCCATCGCATCCTACTTCATCAAACCACTCAAATTTCAGCGTGGCTTTGCCGCGTTTCTGGTTGCGCAAAAAGGCCCGGCTTAACAACTCGCAAAGCTGCAAATAGCCTTTGTGGTTTTGCACCAGCAACAGCACACGTGCAGGCTGTTCTTCATCGCGATCACTTTCAATCCACACATCGCAAGCAGCAATGGGCTTCACGCCCGCCCCGCGCGCCTTGCCGTAAAACTTGATCAAACCAAACAGGTTGGACAAGTCGGAAATAGCAAGTGCCGGCATGCCGCAACCAGCAGCGGCCTTAACGGCCTCGCCCACGCGCACCATGCCATCCAGCACCGAGAATTCGGTGTGCATGCGCAGGTGAACGAATGTGGAAGGCAATGTGAGGGATGAATTTATCATTCTGGCATTTTACTACCAAGTGGCTGACAAACCATTCGGCATGACAAATCCACAGACTAGAACAGGGGGTGGGCCAGCTGCTGTGCGGCAGTATTTGACTTCCTTGTTGGGTTTCGATCGAAATAATCGTGACGAATCGTTATGTTTTCATAACTAAGCGGAAGGTAATACCCCCTGCAAATAAACGGGATCGGAAGTAGAATTTTCAACCATAGAGGAAGAGAGTTCTGCAATGAAACAATCAAGGTTTACCGACAGCCAGATCATGGCAATCCTGAAGCAAGCCGAGA